>SCPO01000008.1_pt1:397500-570792 | contig 570792 bp, 801 predicted proteins | sample 6106821 | NCBI WGS metagenome assembly SCPO01 (sample SAMN10720448, study PRJNA508395) | human gut metagenome | isolation source: Participant 2 stool, 0 month | host: Homo sapiens | collected 2017
ATATCTTGGCTTCTCTTTTGGACTTCAACATGCCTTCCCTCCGCTCTAATGTCCAATCCACCGCGCCGCAGCTTCCATTTTGGACTCCCATATGCCTTCTCTCCACATTAACATCCAAACAGCCACATTCCAGCTATTATAACCCTGCCATATCTTAACTATATACAAAAAACGAAGCCGCGTTTCTTAACGCAGCTTCGCATGTCCGTTTATATCAGTTTATATCCATTTATATCTGTTTATTATAAATCAAACAGTGACAACTGGTTGCTGTCTGTCATATCTCCAAGTATTCCAAGCTCTGAAAGCTTATCAATCGCTGACTGTCCTATCTTGGCTCGCTGGCGTAAGTCATCCTTTGATAAGAATTCGCCATCTCTGGCGGCTATCTCTATTGACTCTCCGGCGACTTCACCTACCTTTGATATAACCTTGAATGATGGCATAATCTTTCCATCAATTATCTGGAATGTTCTTGCCTTTGCCTTATATATGTCTATAGGTGTGAATTCATAGCCTCTTGCATGCATTTCCTGAACAATACGCATTACACCAAGTTCATCTTCTTCTGTATTAGAGATTGTACCTTCTGCTTTCTTGGCTTTGTACTCAGCAATGTAGTGTTCAAGCCTTACAGGGCTCATAGCCATTTTCTCATAGTCAAATGCTGTGGCTCTTATACTAAAGTAAGCTGTGTAATATGCAAGCGGATAAAATACCTTACAGTATGCAACACGCCATGCCATCATAACATACGCTGCAGCATGTGCCTTAGGGAACATGTACTTGATTCGCTCGCATGACCATATATACCAGTCCGGTACACCATGGTCAATCATATCCTGCTTGCGCTTCCACTCCGGCCATTCTTTACATTTGCCGGATGCGACCTTACCCTTTCGGACCATTTCCATTATCTTAAATGATTCCTCTGAATCAAGTCCCTTCTGGATAAGATATATCATAATATCGTCTCGTGTACATATAGCTGTTGAAATAGTAGCTTTTCCTTCTTTAATAAGAGTCTGTGCATTGCCAAGCCATACATCAGTACCATGCGCAAGTCCTGCGATACGTACAAGGTCTGAGAAATACTGCGGCTTGGTATCCATAAGCATCTGCATAGCAAAGTCAGTACCAAATTCTGGTATTCCAAGTGCTCCTAACTTTGTGCCGCCTATATCCTCAGGCTTGATTCCTAGCGCAGAAGTGTTCTGGAACAGTGACATAACCTCTTTAGAATCTAGTGGAATCTCAAGAGGGTCAATTCCCGTTAAATCCTGTAACATTCGTATCATTGTAGGATCAAGATGTCCTAAGATATCAAGCTTTAACAGGTTGTGGTCAATACTATGGTAATCAAAATGTGTTGTTACTATAGATGTCGTCATATCATTTGCAGGGTGCTGTACCGGTGTAAATGAATGAATCTCTTCACCAATTGGAAGTACAACAATTCCACCAGGATGCTGTCCTGTAGTTCTTCTTATATCAATACAGCCTTCTGCTATTCGTTCTATCTCACATTTTCTCTTAACAATAGGAGGCTTGCCCTCAAGTGCATTCTTTGCTGACTTCTCCTCAAAGTACTTCATAACGAAACCATACGCAGTCTTTTCTGCGACAGTACCTATAGTTCCAGCTTTGAAAGTCTGCCCTTTTCCAAAGATAACCTCTGTGTAGGCATGAGCCTTACTCTGGTATTCATTGGAGAAGTTAAGATCAATATCAGGCTCTTTGTTTCCCTTGAAACCAAGGAAAGTCTCGAACGGAATATCAAATCCCATCTTATTAAGCTTCGCTCCGCATTTTGGGCATATCTTATCAGGCATATCGCAGCCTGCGCCTCCGGCAAATGCTTTGACTTCATCTGAATAGAAATCATTATAGTAGCATTTTGGACACAGATAATGCGGGCTTAACGGATTAACCTCGGTGATACCCGCCATTGTTGCTGCTAATGAAGAACCAACCGAACCTCTTGAACCAACCAGATAACCGTCATCATTAGATTTCCATACTAGCTTCTGTGCAATTATGTACATAACAGAATATCCGTTAGAGATAATTGAGTTCAGCTCTCGCTCTAATCGCTCAGTTACTATCTGTGGAAGCTCCGGACCATATATCTCATGAGCTCTATTTTCACAGATTGTTCGAAGCATCTGGTCAGAGTTCTCAATGAACGGAGGACATTTATCCGGTCTTACAGGCTCAATCTCCTCACACATATCCATAATCTTATTAGTGTTGGTTACAACAACCTCGTATGCCTTGTCGCTTCCGAGATAATCGCACTCATGAAGCATTTCTTCAGTAGTATGAAGATACAGCGGTGCCTGATTATCCGCATCATCAAAGCCTTTTCCTGCCATGATAATTCTACGATACACTTCATCCTCTGGATTTAAGAAATGCACATCGCAGGTTGCCACAACAGGCTTGCCGAATTTGTCGCCAAGTTCTACTATTTTACGGTTCAGATTGCGCAAATCCTCCTCATTCTGAACATAACAGTCCTCTTTCTCAATCATAAACCTGTTATTACCAATTGGCTGTATCTCAAGATAGTCATAGAAATTAACTATTCGCGCTATCTCTGCTTCTGAACGACCATTTACAAGACTTCTGAAAAGCTCACCTGCCTCACACGCACTTCCTATAATAAGACCTTCCCTGTACTGGTTAACAAGACTCTTCGGTATCTTAGGGAATCTGTTAAAGTACTGCAAATGTGATGCAGAAACAAGTCTGTACAGATTAATCCTTCCCATCTCATTAGAAGCAAGAATTATGCAGTGATACTGATGAAGCTTCTTGATGGCGTTCTCATCCATCTTACCTTCTTCATTAAGCTTATCAACATCCGGAATATCCCTGTCGTAAAGCATTTTAATCATCTTGACAAATATGTCTGCAGTCGCAGCAGCATCGTCAACCGCCCTGTGGTGGCTTTCAAGTACAACATTAAGATGCTTTGTAAGCGTATCCAGCTTATAATTATGAAGATTTGGCATAAGGAACTGCGCAAGAAGCACTGTGTCTATAATGGTAGTATCCACATTTATACCAATCTTCTCTGCCTTATTGATTATGAAGCTTGTATCGAATTCCGCATTATGTGCAACCATTACAGCACCCTCGCAGAATTCAAGAAACTCAGGCAGAATCTCCTCTATCTTAGGTGCATTCATAACCATCTGGTCATTAATGTGCGTAAGCGTCTCAATTCTGAATGGAATAGGAATCTCAGGATTAACAAATGTAGAGAATCTGTCTACTATCTCACCATTGCACACCTTGACTGCACCTATCTCTATAATTCTGTCAACTTCCGCAGAAAATCCCGTTGTCTCAAGGTCGAACACAACATATGTATCGTTAAAGCTCTGTCCTCTCGGATTCGTTACTATCTGCTTGGTATCATCAACGAGATAAGCCTCGACTCCGTATATTATCTTAAAGTCAAGCTTCTCACCCTTCTTTGCATAAGAGCCTTTGAGGTCGCTCATCGTATGGAATGCATCTGTAAATGCCTGCACAACACCGTGGTCAGTAATTGCAATTGCCTTATGTCCCCATCTGATTGCCTGTTTGATAATATCAGATACATAAGACACACCATCCATATCACTCATCTTAGTATGGCAGTGCAGCTCAACTCTCTTATGAAGTGCGAGGTCATTACGCACCTGTCTTGTATCAGAGCCTTTTCTTATGCCCCACACATTGGCAATTGATATTTCCTGGTCGTACTTGTCAAATGTAGCATTACCCTTAATCTTTAAGAAATTACCCTTCTTGATAACACTTGAAAGCTCTGGTACCTGCTCATTTTTTGCAAAAACCTTTACTGTAATTGTGTCTGTAAAATCTGTGACATTGAACATAATAATAGTTCTTTCGTTACGGATTTCACGCATTTCAACATTACGGACCATACCAGAGATAATAACATCTCCGATTGCCGTATCTATCTGTTCAATCGGTGTTACATCACCGTCAAAATCTCTTCCATATAAAACATCTTCGTTAGCAGGCTTTCTGCTGTATGTCTTAAGCTCTTCCCTGCCTCTGTTATCGCTTGCAAAAAATGCTGCTCTAGCCGCCTTCTGCTTGGCTGCTGTCTCAGCTTTCTTTGCTGCCTTCTGTTCAGAAGTAAGCTTCTTATCATCCCTGCCGTCGGCATTATCTTCTGCTGCCGCCATCATATTATTCTCAATTTCTTTGACACGAAGATTAATCTTGTATGCATTTTCTCTCTCGTACTGACTTTCCTTCTTCTTGGCATACTGATACTCAACATCTATCTCAAACCCGAATCTGTTCAGGAATATTTTCTTGAAATAATCTGTAAGTGTATCTGCATACTGATGTGCAAGAAAGCTGTCCTCAATCGTGAATACAAGCATATCCTCTTTCTCGAACTCCCACTGGGAATTCTTTAAAAGATTATATTCAAGTGTCCAGTATTTCTCCAGCTCTGCAAGGATACTGTCATAATATATATCCATTACAGTCTGTGGCGTATACTGTGCTGACAAAACATATCTGTCGATAATCCGCACATCCATGTTGGATATACGGAATATCTGTTTCTTTAATGCATCCTCAACCTTGAATATTATTGGTTTTTCTATTACCCTGTCACTCTTTATATAAACGCGTGCCAGAGAATTGGTCGATGTTTTCGAGACTTTAGTTACTTCAACATTCTCAAAATACACCGCCAGATCCTCTGGCAGCTTCAGCGTCTTAAACACTTCAAAAAATCTGTACATATGTATCACTCATTCCAATTATCAAGTTCATACCTGAGTGTATCAAGAAGTTCCTCTTCTGGAACCTTCTTAATAATCTCTCCATGTTTAATAAGTACTCCGCAGCCGTCACCGCCTGCAATTCCAAGATCAGCTTCCTTTGCTTCTCCCGGTCCGTTAACTACACATCCCATTACAGCAAGCTTCAAGTCAAGGTCATACCCTGAAACCATTTTTTCAACCTTTCCTGCAAGGTCTATAAGATTAATTCTTGTTCTTCCGCATGTAGGGCATGAAACAACCTCTATTCCACCTTTTCTTAAGCCAAGAGTCTTAAGTATCAGTTTCGCAGCCTCTATTTCCCTTACAGGATCATCTGTAAGAGAAACTCTTATTGTGTCACCAATTCCCTGATTCAGTATAAGACCAAGTCCGATTGATGACTTAATGCTTCCTGAGAATATTGTTCCAGACTCAGTAATTCCAACATGAAGCGGATGATTAGTCTGTTTTGCAATAAGCTCATGTGCTTTAACACACATCATTACATCAGAAGATTTGATGCTGACAACAAGATTATCATAGCCTAAGTCTTCAATAATCTTAACCTTGTCAAGTGCGCTCTCAACTATTCCCTCTGCTGTTACTCCGCCATATTTCTCAATAAGGTCTTTCTCAAGTGAACCGCTGTTGACACCAACCCTGATTGGTATATTTCTTTCCCTTGCAACATCAACAACAGCCTTTATCTTGTCTGTTCCGCCGATATTACCCGGATTGATTCTAATCTTGTCAGCCCCATTCTCCATTGCCATAATAGCCATCTTGTAATCAAAATGTATATCTGCAACGAGAGGTATCTCTATCTGCTTCTTTATCTCTTTGATTGCAAGTGCAGCTTCCTTAGTTGGAACTGTGCATCTGATGATTTCACAACCAGCTTTAGTAAGCTCCTTAATCTGCGCTACTGTTGCAGCAACATCTTCTGTATGTGTATTAGTCATTGACTGGATAAGAATAGGATTGCCACCACCTATAACACATTTTCCTATCTTAACAACTTTAGTATTATCTCTGTACATAACCCCTGTGTCCTTTCTGTATTAGAACAATGCCATTATATCTTTAAACAATACAACAACCATAAGTATGACAAGAAGTATCATACCTATGAAATTAACAATTCCCTCATGCTCTCTCTTAACCGGCTTGCCTCTTAATGCCTCTATTATAAGGAATACAAGTCTGCCTCCGTCAAGTGCCGGAATTGGCAGCAGATTCATTACTCCTAAGTTGGCACTGATAAGTGCTGCAAGATTCATAAGATTAAGGAATACATAAAATGCACCATCTGCCTTACTTTCTTCAACAATCTCACTCATTGTGCTGACAGTTCCGACAGGTCCTAACAATGAATCAAACCCAATCTTTCCTGTAAATAACATACCAAGGCTCTGAATTACAGTCTTGACACTGTATCCGACTTCCTTCACTGAATACTTAAGAGTGCCAATAGGAGAAGTCTTTACCCTGTCTCCATATACAACAAAGCCTGTATCATAGCTTTCAACTTCAACCATCTTAGGCTCAACTGTCACATCAACATTTTTTCCATCTCTTGCAACCGTGAATACAACCTTATTGCCGCCGCTTGATGTAATAGCTTCTGTCACATTTGAACTATTCTCCATTGCAGTACCATCAACTGCTTTGATAACATCATTAGCTTTAAGTCCCGCCTTTTCAGCCGGAGAATCCTTGGTAACAGAACTTATGAGACAATTCTCATTCATCATAATTCCAACCTGATACTTCTGCTGCTTAATATGCTGCGGAGTAACAGTTGTTGTCATCTTTTCACCGTCTCTTGTAAATGTTATATTAAGAGTCTTATCTGCATTATAAGCCCTATAGAAATAAAAATCCCTGTAAAATGTTACCTTATGTCCATTAACCTTAGTTATGACATCACCTTCCTGAAGCCCTGCTTCTGTGGCTGGCGAATTATCTTTAACAACATCAATGTCACATGGATCATAGCCAAGACTTCCGACAATAACTACTGCACACACGAAAGCAAGAAGGAAATTAAATACCGGTCCTGCTGCTATAACCGCAATCCTTGCCCAGACTGATTTGCTTGCAAATGACTTTTCCATGTCATAGCCATTTTCAATAGCAAGCTTTCTTTTCTTAGCTTCCTTCTCTTCATCCGTAAGCTCTTCGTCATCATCTTCTTCTGACTGTATAACACTCATCTCAAGAAACTCATCACCAAGCATCGTACATGCACCACCAAAAGGAAGTGCTTTAATACAATATTCCGTCTCACCTTTTCTGAAATGTATCAGCTTCGGTCCGAATCCGATTGAGAATTCAACTACAGTTATGCCATTAGCCTTAGCTATTATAAAATGTCCGAATTCATGGACAATAACAATTATACTAAGTACAAGAATCGCCAGAATAACATTAAGAACCAACTCCTACCACCTGCTTTCTATCATGTCTGTTACTATCTTCTGTGTAGAGAGAATCTGCTCTACTGTTGGATTATTGATATAATCCACTTCATTCATGGCGTATTCTATAATATCCGGAATATCCAGATATTTTATCTTTCTGTCTAAAAATCTTGCTACAGCTACTTCGTTAGCTGCATTAAGCGCAGTCGGGATATTTCCCCCGCGTGCTGCTGCCTCGTAAGCAAGCTTAAGTCCCTTAAAAGTCTCCATATCCGGCTTTTCAAATGTAATCTTAGCCAGTTCATAGAAATCAAGTCTTTCTGTGTTAAGCTCTCTTCTTTCAGGATAATAAAGAGCATACTGTATAGGAAGTCTCATATCAGGACTTCCAAGCTGTGCCATAACAGCTCCATCCTTGAATTCAACCATTGAATGGATTATGCTCTGTGGCTGGACTATAACCTGAACCTTCTCGGCAGGTACTCCAAAAAGCCACTGTGCCTCCATCACCTCAAGCCCTTTATTAACCATAGTAGAAGAATCTATTGTTATCTTGCGTCCCATAGCCCAGTTAGGATGCTTAAGTGCATCCTCTAACTGTACATTTTCAAGGTCAGCTCTTTTCTTTCCTCTGAATGGACCACCAGAAGCTGTAAGAAGAATCTTCTCTATCTCACCACGTCTCTCACCGTTAAGGCACTGGAATATTGCTGAATGTTCGCTGTCAACAGGATATATATTAACATTGCATTCCTTAGCAAGACTCATAATAATATGACCAGCACACACAAGTGTCTCTTTATTGGCAAGTGCAATGTCCTTATGTGCTTTGATAGCTTCAACTGTAGGTGTAATTCCCATCATACCTACAACCGCTGTGACAACAATTTCTGCACTCTCAATTGTTGCAGCCTCAATAAGACCTTCGTCACCACTTACAATCTTAACATCCATATCACTGATAAGAGTCTTTAACTCTGGAACAAGTTCTTCTTTACCTATACATACAAGCTGTGGCTTGAATTCACGGACCTGTTCTGCAAGGTCAGCAACCCTTGTGCCCGCTGCAAGTGCAACTACGTTAATATCAGCATTTCTTCTAATAACATCTAATGTCTGTGTTCCAATTGAACCAGTTGAACCAAGTATCGAAACGTTCTTCATTATCAACCTCCAAAGACTTTGTTAATAACCTCTATTGCCCAGTAAACAACAGGTGCCGTAAATATAGCACTGTCGAATCTGTCCATAATTCCACCATGTCCCGGTATTAACTTTCCATAGTCTTTCACATCATGATTTCTCTTAATAGCAGATGCAGCCAGGTCTCCAAATATGGACAGGAATGCACCTATGAAGCTGGCTATTGCAAATGTATATACAGGATGTACAAGTACATCTGACATCTTAGAACTTATGGCAAATCCATAACCGAATCCAAGAAGTGTCGCACCAACAACTCCGCCTATTGCGCCCTCGTAAGTCTTCTTAGGTGAAAGCTTTGGAGTCATCTTATGCTTTCCTAGGAATACACCTGTGAAATATGCACATGTATCATTGCCCCATGAAGACACGAATATAAGCCATACAATATATATTCCGTCCTCGCAGCATTCTTACCTGATAGATATAAGAAAGTGTTACAGCAACATATACTATACTGAAGAATACCCACATAACATCTTCTGTCTTATATTTTGGAAATGTAAATACATAAACTGACATCATAAGTATGCATGAAGCAACAAGAAGCAGTAAAATATATGCCGGATCATTAAGCAAAAGAATAAAATAATAAGTAATTGCCGCTATATATCCTACAACTGCCAGTCCTGTCTTCTCAAGCTTCTTAACTTTAATAAGCTCATACATTCCAACAAGTGAAATAAACAGACTGAACCCGAATGTAACCCAGCCTCCAAAATACAGGCATGTGAAAAGTATGACTATGAGCACAGCTCCGCTCATAATTCTTGTACGCATAATCTACTCCTCCTTAACTCCGCCGAATCTTCTTTCCGTCTTATTATATTTCTCAAATGCTTTAATAAGTTCTTCCCTGTCAAAATCAGGCCAATAAATATCTGTGAAATAAAATTCTGTATAAGCAAGCTGCCAGCACAGATAATTAGATAATCTCTGCTCACCGCTTGTTCTTATAAGTAAATCTGGATCTGGCAATTCCCAAGTATCAAGATTATTACTTATTGTATCTTCATCTATATCTTCAGGCTTAAGACTTCCTTCTGATACCTTGCCGGCAATCTTTCTTACCGCTCTTGTTATCTCATCTCTTCCACCATAATTAATGGCTATAGTAAAATTAAGCCCTGTATTATTCTTGGTTTCTCTTCAAGATTATTGATACTGTCTATAATATCCTGGCTGAGTTCATCTTTTCTTCCAATAACTCTGCATCGCACATTATTCTTCATGGATTTCTTAACACAATCCTTAAGATAAGTTCTTAAGATTCCCATAAGAGTACTTACTTCTTCTGTTGAACGTTTCCAGTTCTCTGTTGAAAAAGCATATACAGTAAAATACTTTACACCAAGCTCATCTACGACATAAAGCATATCTTCAACAACTTTGCTTCCCTCACATGTCCCATTGTTCTTGGGAGATGTCTTTTCTTAGCCCATCTTCCATTACCATCAAGAATAACGGCAACATGCCCCGGAATCTTTAATCCGAGACTCTCGTTAAATGTATCCATATCTATGATTCCTCTCGCAATTCATTCAATTACAAAAGGCTGTTGTAAAATATCCAACAGCCCTGACATTTTCTTAAACTGTAAGTATCTCTTTAATCTTATCATCTATAGCACTATCAATCATAGCAATATACTTATCAGTAATCTTCTGAATTTCATCCTCTGAATTCTTAGCTTCATCATCAGAGATATCTCCTGCCTTGTTCTCTTTCTTTATTGCATCGTTGGCATCTCTTCTGATATTACGGATAGCAACCTTGGCATTATCACCCTTCTTCTTGATATCCTTAGCAAGTTCTTTTCTTCTGTCTTCTGTTAATTCAGGGAACACAAGTCTGATTGTCTTACCATCATTGTTAGGTGTAAGCCCTAAATCTGAAACAAGAATTGCTTTCTCAATATCCTTGATAAGGCTTGCTTCCCAAGGCTGAATCTGAATCATTCTTGCTTCTGGTACAGAAACATTGGCAACCTGCTGGATTGGTGTAGGTGTTCCATAATAATCAACTCTTAATCTGTCAAGAATATGTGGATTAGCTCTTCCGGCTCTTATTGTTACATATTCTTCCTTTAAGTTGTCAACTGACTTCTGCATTCTTCCTTCAATATCTTTAATATTTTCCATAAAATCCTCCATTAATATTATATTAATCAACAGTTACTACTGTTCCATTAAACTTTCCTGATAAAGCATTAACTATGCTGTTCTCTTCTTCGAGTCCGAATACCATAAGAGGCATCTTATTCTCCATACACATAACTGAAGCTGTCATATCAATAACTCCTAGCTTCTTCTCAACAACTTCGTTGATTGAGATTGTATCATACTTCTTAGCCTCTGGATTAAGCTTAGGATCGCTGTCATATATTCCATCAATCGCCTTAGCAAGAAGAATAGCATCTGCATCAAGCTCAATAGCTCTTAATACAATACCTGTATCTGTTGAGAAATATGGATGACCTGTTCCTCCTGCAAAGAATACAACCATACCTTTCTCAAAATACTTATTAGCTCTATCCTTAGAGAAAAGCTTTGTCATGCTTCCGCATTCGAATGGTGTAAGAATATTAGTCTTAAGTCCCTGTGAACGGAATATCTCTGAAACATATATACAGTTCATAATTGTTGCAAGCATACCTATCTGGTCAGCCTTAGTTCTGTCAATATTATCATTAGAACGGCCTCTCCAGTAGTTACCACCACCAATAACTACACCAACATCTGTTCCTTTATCAACTATTGTCTTAACCTGATTAGCAATATTCTCTATAAGCTCATCATTGTAGCCGCCCTCTTTCTTAGCAAGAGCCTCGCCGCTAAGTTTAAGTATTACTCTTTTAATGTTATCCATACGTGCCTCCAGTTATTTATTCTTTTTCCTTTAATGTCAAATATACTTTCCATATTAACTTCTGCATAACACTGTGAGCAACGTCCGTCAATTGTTGCTCCATTATTAATCTGTACTGACTTAGACTTAATATCACCAACTATAACAGCAGAAGAATCAATAATCACCGGACCATGCACATCTATATCACCTTTTACTGCACCAGCAATAACTGCTGAAGCTGCAACAACATTTCCTACAACTACAGTTCCCTGACCAATCTTGACCGAACCATTAGCTTCTATATTACCATCAATCTGTGCATCATTGGCAAATACTTCATTAGCCTTGGTATTACCAGAAATTGTTCCACTTACAGTGAGCTTTCCCGCATGTAACATTTCCCTCAACTGTTCCAAACAAATCTATTGATCCTAATGAATCAAGGTCTCCACTAATTGAAAGGCCTTCTGTAATAACCGCTGTCTCATCTGCTATATAATCCGCATTCTGAGCGTTTTCTTTAATGTCATCAATGGTAACAGACTTTGTTCCTTTCTGAAGAACCTCTCCTACCGCATTATTATCTGTGTCTTCAGATTCCTGTGCTTCTTTCTTATAATTTTCTGCCATCTTTGCAAGTTCCGGATCGTCAAGAGTATTAACCATTAAATCATCATCTCTTTCATCTGATTCATTCTCTAACTCATTATCTGTAAGTCCATTAACTGCCTCAGACAGATCTTCTTTAAAATCTTTAAAAATCCCATTAAATCATCCTCCATATTAATACTGCGGTTTCCACAAAACATTACAGTTTGGAAAGATTATAGCATATCACAGACAATTTTAGAAGCGTTATGACAAATTTTTCGTACTATACGCACAAAAATCTCCGGTCTGCCATAAGACATCCGGAGATTTAATAAACTTAGTAATTATAATTACTGTAACTGAGCTGCAACTTCTGCTGCAAAGTCTTCATTTTTCTTCTCAAGACCTTCACCTGTCTCAAAACGAACATATCCCTTAACTGTGAAAGCGCCATTAGCCTTAGCAACTTCTGCAAGGTACTTAGCAACTGACTGCTTTCCATCCTCAGCCTTAACATAAACCTGATCCATAAGGCAGATTTCTTAAGCTGCTTAGATACACGGCCTTCTACTAATCCGTTGAAAATCTTATCTGCTACGATATTAGCCTCATCAGCTAATGCAAGCTCTGCTAACTGTGCAGCTGCTTCCTTTGAAAGGAAGTTGAATAAGTACTGCATGTTGCTCTTATGCTCTTCGTATGTTGCAATATCAGCATCGCTCCATACCTTATCATTAATAGCCTTATCAATTAACTTGTTTAAGATTGGCTTTGGAAGAGAAGCTGGATCATTTAATGCACTCTTCTCTGTAATCTCTTAACTTAGCAAGTTCATCTGCTGACATATCGTTTCTGCTAAGGTACTGTGGGTTCATAGCTGCAATCTGCATTGCTACGTTAGTAAGTGCTTCCTTGATTGCATCATTAGAAGCGCCATCTGCTGCAACAAGAACACCAATTCTTCCGCCACCGTGAATATATGAAGCTACACAGTCACCTGTAATCTTCTGGAATCTTCTGATAGAAAGCTTCTCACCGATTGTAAGAGTCTCTTTCAAGTTCTGACTGCATATCAAGGATAGCGCATACATCTTCGCCATCTCCAGCCTTATCAACTGAAGCCTTAAGTGCCTTGTCAGCAACAGCCTGTACAAATTCCTGGAATGTAGCATTCTTAGCCACGAAATCTGTCTCTGAATTAACTTCTACTACAACTGCTGTATTGCCTTCAGATGCAACTCTTGTAATACCTTCTGCTGCAATTCTTCCTGCTTCTTCTCAACCTTAGCTGCTCCGCTCTTTCTAAGAACATCAACAGCTGCTTCCATATCACCATCTGTCTCTGTAAGAGCCTTCTTACACTCCATCATACCCGCCAGTAGACTCTAAGTTCCTTAACCATTGCTGCTGTAACTGCTGCCATTATATTATCCTCCAATAAAATAATTTTAAAATGCTTCAACCTGATAATATGTCAGGCTGAAGCATAGTCAATACTTAAATATTAGCTTCCTCAGCTATCTTAGCAACCCTGATTAACTTAACAGCTCTTGATAGCTCATATCATCATTACCAGGGATTACATAATCTAATTCATCTGGATCACAGTTTGTATCTGCAATACCGATTAACTTGATACCAAGTGCATGTGCTTCCTGAACACAGATTCTTTCCTTCTTTAGGATCAACGATGAAGATTGCATCTGGAAGTCTCTTCATTTCCTTGATACCGCCAAGGTTCTTCTGAAGCTTCTCAAGTTCCTTCTTAAGGTTGATAACTTCCTTTAGGAAGAACATCAAATGTTCCATCTTCCGCATTGTCTCGATTTCCTTAAGTCTTGCAATTCTGCTCTGGATTGTCTTGAAGTTAGTAAGCATACCGCCTAACCATCTCTCATTAACATAGAACATTCCGCAACGCTCTGCCTCTGTAGCAATAGCATCCTGAGCCGCTTCTTTGTTCCTACAAAAGAATTGTACCGCCTTCAGCAGCGATATCAGAGATTGCCTTATAAGCCTCATCAACCTTACCTACAGACTTCTGTAAATCGATGATATGGATTCCGTTTCTCTCTGTGTAGATGTACTCAGCCATCTTAGGATTCCATCTTCTTGTCTGATGTCCGAAATGAACACCGCCTCAAGTAACTGTTTCATTGAAATTACGCTCATTTTGATACCTCCATTGGTTAATTAATCTTTTGCGGGCTTCTTCTTTCCGGCCACCGGCGCGTAAACCGGCACCAGCCGTAAAATCCACTGCATGTTTTTTCACACGAAGTGTATTATATCAATACATGCAATATATTGCAAGTGTTTTTATTTTGTCTGAGTAATTGTTTTGGCAATTGTCTCATATGAATCTCCAGGTTTAAGTCTGTATGTGCCATCGCGCATTTTTTATCATATCCTGTTGTATACATATATGTATAAAATTCTGTCTTATCAGTTATGATACCGCATCAAATAATATATCTGCTGCCTGTGCAGCTGTATACACCCCTGAAAATATAAGTTCAGTCTCCGCTCCCATCTCCTGTCGTTATCCTGACTGTTGGACGCTGCGTAGTATTCTCTTCAGCAACATGTGTAGCCTTTGTTTCTGATATAATTATTTCTTTAGTGCTCGTATTTTCCTGTTTTTGTGTTTCAGTCTGTTCTTCTGTTTCACTCTGGCTTTTATCCTCTGTAGAACTTTCAGTAGTAAACGCTATCACCGAACCGGTACTGTCTGTCTGCTTCTTATCTGCTGAAAGTGATTTGTTATTATCGTCAACCTTTCCAGCAATCATAAGTATTATTGTGGCAGCTATCAGCCCCGCACCAAATCCTCTCATATAATATTTAAATTTCATAATTACTTACCACCTTTGTAAAGGTCAATGACAAGCTTCACTTCTCCTATTCCTAAGTTAAGCTGTTTCGCAATTTCCTTTACAGCAATACCCTTTCGTTAAGCTTAAGAATTTTCTCATTATTAGACATCTCAGGAGCAAGCTTTTCAGCCTGTCTGTTCACTTTCTTCCTGCCATCAGAGGATTTTATCTTATCATCATTCTTCTTAACAAGTGCCGTCAGTCTTTCCTTAGCTGTATCCTTGGTATCTTTATCAGCATATCCATCATTTTCATATGCTGTTTTGCATCATTATCTGTTTTATCATGCACATTTACAACAATATCATCAGACTCTTTTACCTCAGCATGAATTTTTCCACCGCTTTTAGCATTATTAACATCCTTAACTGTTGTCTTTATTTCCTTAGCTTTCTCATTAAGCATGTCGTACAGGAATACTGTTTCATTATGGTTTCTGTTAATTTCTCCAAGAACACTCTCCGCATACTCATTCATTTCCAGAATTTTAGTATTTGATATCTTATCCAAAGCTGCTTCTGTCTTTTCTGACAAACCATTAACCTGATTTTCAATTATGCCATCAACCTGCTGCTTTATCTTGTTCTTCTGTTCATCCGTCAAATCAGTTGGAATAATATTTTCTGTTTTTCACTCTGTTCTGAAAAATTCATTACAACACTAACTATAACGCAGATTATTCCCGCTATTATCAGAAACACTTCAATTGCGTTCATTACTTCCTCCAAATATTATATCTTAACATCAAAATCCGCACTGCCCTGACCTTTTATAATAACCCTGCCATCGTCTTTTTTCTTACGAGAGTGCTCTCTGTCATTACTGTATTCATTATTACTTTTATCTTTTGCATCATAATGGGCATTCTCATTATCAGCATTGTCTTTTTATTAACTGCTGTGAATTATGTTCTGCATTCTTTTCAACTGCTGTGTTATAGCCTGTTGTTCAGCCATTGGCCTTGTTTCTATATTATGTTGTGATTTAGAAACATTGTTCTGCTGCTGTATCATCGCGAATTCTATCGGCTTAATAACCATATGATACCTCCATTCAAATGCGTTCTAAATTGCAACGCATTTAATATCTGCTCCTTCTTTAACAAACTGACAATAATCATATTTCTTTTTAAGGAACATACATTGATCTCCGAACACCAGTTTAACTCCTACATATGCTGCATCATAAACCTTTATACATGCCCGCTTTTCTTCGCCTATCTGTTTTCTTAATTCTTCAAGTTCTTTCTTCTGTTTTGTTATCTCCTGCTCAAGCATTATGACATTACGCATTGTTTTAGTCTGGAGTTCATGTTTTTCCGCATCAAGACTGCCTTCCAGTTCCTGTTTTTTTCTAATAGCAGAAAGAAGCTGATCCAACTGGATTTTCTTATTTCCAAGCTTATCAAGGCTGTTCTTTAATTCATCCACTCTTCTCTTCATCGCAGGATTAACGCCAACACCTACTGTCGTATTGGTTCCCATTGTATTACCTATTGCCTTAGCCTCAATCATATATACTGCTTTTACATCCCCACCGATTATCAGACCATTCTTTCCCGAAGCCTTTATAGTTTCCTTGGATGTAACTTTACTATGCAGGATAGAATCCGCCTCAATGCTTCCACCTGCCGATACGCTTTCAGCACTTTCTATGAATTTGGAAACAATACTTCCGCCAGCCTTTACTACAGCCTTTGTCATACCCTGGATTCCTCTGTTAAATGTAATTGAACCACCAGCAATAACCGTAGCTCCTTCAACAATTCCACTTACAGTTATATTACGCTGCGCTTCACAGTAAAGCCAGCAACCACATTGCCTTTTATTACTACATCTCCGTCATAATCTATATCACCTGTAGAATTATCAACATTAACAAGTTCAAGTACATTTGAAACAAATATTTTATCGCCTTCTAATACCACATGCCCACTAACCTGTGATATGAGTTCTTTACCATCCTCTGACTGAACAAGATTTTTACCATGTCTGAACACCACATGATTAACCTTTTTAGGCAGTACTCTTCGCCCTAATAAATCTATGCCGTCATCTCCTCTGTCCTCTCTGTGCAGCACAGCTACAACATCGCCTTTGTTAACATGATTAATATTCTCAAGCGTGTGAAAATCCACAGTGCCATCATCATTTATCTTTGGGCGCGGCTTCAATTCAGTATTAAACTTATATTCAATATATCCGTCTTGTCCATCCCGTGGTGCAGTTCCTGCAGCTACATTATATGCCTTACCATATTCCCTGACCGAAAGCATCTGCTCAATACTGTTATTATCTATACCATGTTTAATGCCCAAATACTGTAAATCTTTTACGATTTCTTCCATTGTGAGCATATCAGCTCCTACAAAAGGCGGATAAAAAACCGCTTCTGCTCTCATACAGTCTGCACTTATACGGTAATCGACAAATTCAGCATACGGATGAACTATCTCTTCAGATACTTTAACTTCTGTTTCTGTATTACAGCCTGCCTTAACAGCCTCACCGAGTTTTACAGTGTCACAATTTATCTTCTTCTTTTCAATGTAGTACAATACATCATCAATACTTACCGGTCTGTTTCCATCCTTTGGAGGAAAAACTATAAAATACAGTCCGTCTTGTCTAGCATCAAATTGAAAATATCCAGTCCTGCAGTTATCTATCATGCCATAATCCCCTTTTAAAATTATATGTTATAAAGTAAATACATAATCACCTAATAATTTTTTCATTTTATTAAGTGCTTTGGTATGTAGCTGTGATACTCTTGACTCGGAAACCTCAAGTGTAAGACTTATTTCTTTTAATGTCATTTCTTCATAATAATACAAAACAACAACACTACGTTCCTTCTCTGTCAGCGAGTCAATCGCTTTTACCATCATTTTCTTAAGTTCTTCTTTTTCCATGGCATCTTCTGGCTGGTCAAAATGTGAATTACCAACCGATTCCATCTTAACTTCACTTCCAGCTTCTGTATATTCATCAAGTGATATAAGGTTAGATGCCTTCATTTTCCCCGCCAGTCTGACAATTCATCCTGTGTTATTCCTAATTCAGCAGCAAGCTCCTCATCACTTGCAATATGCCCTGTTTCGCTTTCTATCTTAGTCATTGCAGCTTCTATGCGTTTTTGCTTCTGTCTTAAAGATCTCGGTATCCAGTCCATTTTTCTTATCTGATCAAGAATTGCACCTCTTATTCTTAAACTGGCATATGTTTCAAACTTTACATTCTTGCCATAATCAAACTTATCAATAGCATCAATAAGCCCAAATATTCCATAACCTACAAGATCATCGTATTCTACATTATACCCAAGATACATATTAAGTCTTCCAGCAACCAGCTTAACAAGCTGTGCGTACTCAACTATCAATTCATCCCTATACTCATTGCTATGGGTTGATATATAATTCTTCCACAGTTTATCCCTTGCCTCATCCATGGTCAGTGCCCCAAAATAATAAAATATGTAGAAATAATAACATAAATCTGGCTTTAGCGCCACTATTATTCTTCTACGGATTCTTGTCCCTCTTTCTGTTCCTGTTCTTCAGCTTCTGTAGTATTTTCTTTTTCTTCTTTATTCTGCACCACTTTATTAAGTGCAAACCTGATAAGTACCCGCAAATATAAAACCAGCCATAACTGCTATCAGTACCCACATAAAATTAACCAGTGAATATCTATGTACAATCATGATAACACTGGTTATAAATCCGCCAGCAATGTAATCAGAGCCGGCAAATTTCTAAATTTATTCATAAAGCCTCCAATTATTCAATCAGCATGTTCATATAATAAATTATATAGCTTTCTGCGGTTTACCTACTGCTTTAATAACATAATCACCTGTCTCCGAATAAAACTCCACTGTTCTACCAAAATTTTCACCACAATCCTGTGACAGAATTCTTATATTGAGACTTTTAATTTTTGTTTTACCGCAATAACATTGCGTTCCCCTACTCTTAAAGCTTCGCTATTAGTCCTGTTTGCAAACATCTGTGCACCACCGGCTATCTTAGCTACAAGCGCTGTCATTAGCTCCTAAAGATTTCATCTGTTTTATCAGTTCATCTATACCAGTATCTGCAAACTTAGCAACATTGGTATTATTTCTAAACTGGGTACTATCCGGTAACATACAGTGCAACAGTCCACTCACTTTTGTTACCGGATCATATAATGCAACGCCTACACATGAGCCCAATCCCAATGTTGTAAGAGAATCAGGGCATTTACATGCCTTTAAATCAGCCATGCCTACCTTTATCATACTTCCCATAATCATAACTCTTTCAAAAATATCCTACACACCTAACGACTCTAACAACTTGTCATATGAATTAAGTTCAGGAATCATAAGGAAATATCCATTAACAAAATCCAGTTCTCCAAACTGGGATTGTATAAGTAAAAGCTTATCTCCATATTTACCGAATTCAGAAGCCGGTACGCTAAGTAATGCTCCTATCATATCAATTGTCATCTCTGGAACAGTTGATATCATTTTAAGATTAGTAAGCTTGGATATTGCTGTAAGATATGAGCCGGAAACAATATTTCCGATCTCATTAAGAGCCGACATATCCATATCAGAAAATTCTGCTCCTTCTTCGACTCCATCCTCTTTATCTCTCATCATAAGAGTATTGACCAAGTGATGTGCTGATTTTGTGTCAAAAAGGAACATCATCATTCCTTCCACATCCCCCTCAAAGCCTAACATAATACCAACAACAGTCTGATCCTCAGACCCCATAACATCTGATATTTCATTAAATGGCACAAGTGCAACCTTAGGAACAGACATATCCATTTTCTGATTAAGCATCTGTGATAATGCTGTTGTAGCATTACCTGCGCCTATATTGCCTATTTCTCTAAGAACATCATACTGTATATCATTAAGCTGATTTAAATCGATTTTCGACATACCTTCACCTCTTACATTAATCATTCTCTACAACAAGACTTACAATGTCCAAAAGTGAAATAAGTTCCCCATCTTTTTTTCCAATTGCATTGATATAATTAGTTGCCGCATCATCACCTGTTGACCTGCTTACACGCTCTATCTCTTCACTTTCAAGAGTAACAACTTCTTTAACCTGATCTACAATCACGCCAATAGATGCACCTTCTACTTTTACAATTATAAATCTTGTTTTATCTGTTAATTCATCATCTGCAAGTCCTAATTTAAGGCGCATACTCATTATAGGACATATCTCACCTCTTAAGTTAATAACACCCTTATAGTATGCCTGTGTCTTAGGGACTCTTGTAATGCTCTGGCTTCTGACAATATTATCAATATATTTAATATCAATACCATACTGCTCATTGCCTATTTTGACAACAATATACTGTACAGAAGTTGTTGACTCTGCACTCTTATCTTCTATAACATTAACATTTTCCATTACATATTCCTCCTCTATACAAGTGTATTGGCATCAATAATAAGGGCAACAGAACCATCACCAAGAATCGTGGCACCACTTATCATTCTGTTAATATTAATGTATTTACCAAGTGACTTAATAACAATTTCCATCTGTCCAATAAGATTATCAACCACAAGACCTGCAAGCTTATCTCCCTTACGGACAATTACTATAACTATATTGTCTGATTCTTCAGGTTCACCCGGTACATCAAGAAGTTCTCTTAATCTTATAAGAGGAATTACATTGCCTCTTAGATTAATAACTTCCTTAGCATGAACATACTTAATTTCACTTACTGGTACATCTTCAATAGTTTCAATAGAGCCAAGCGCTATCGCATACTTTTCTTCGCCAACCTTAACCATAAGTGCCTGAATAATAGCAAGTGTAAGAGGAAGCCTTATACTAAATGTACTTCCTTCGCCATATGTAGTCTTGACTTCAACATCACCACCAAGAGCTTCTATCTTAGACTTAACAACATCAAGTCCAACACCTCTTCCTGATACATCTGTAACTTTATCAGATGTTGAGAAGCTTGGCTTGAATAAAAGATCAATAGCTTCTTTCTCTGTAAGTACATCTGCCTGCTCCTGAGTAAGATTTCCCTTTTCAACAGCTTTCTGTTTAACCTTTTCTACATCAATACCATTACCATCATCTCTTACTTCAATAACAACATTGTTACCTTCCTGATAAGCATCAAGCCATATAGAACCAACCTCTGGCTTTCCTCTCTCCGCTCTCACTTCAGCACTTTCAAGACCATGATCAGCAGAATTTCTCAACAGATGCATGATTGGATCTCCAATCTCATCAATAACTGTTCTATCAAGTTCAGTCTCTTCACCAGACATGTAAAGTTCCATCTTCTTGCCAAGCTTCTTATTAAGATCTCTTATCATTCTAGGATATTTTGCAAATACACTCTCAATAGGCATCATTCTTACTTTCATAACAGACTCATGAAGGTTAGTCGTTACCCTCTCAAGATACTCAATCTGCTCACCGAATTTCTGATTAACAGATGTTGTTCCATCTTCTGTTACACTTGCAGATACAAGCCCATTCTTTGCAATAATAAGTTCGCTCACAAGATTCATAAGGACATCAAGCTTTTCAATATCTACACGGACCGTATGACTTACCGTCTTGCCAGACTTGTTATTATTAGCTGCCGGAGTCTGTTTCTTTGCTGTAGCTGATGCAGCAGCCGGCTTTGTCTCTGACTGGTTCTTGTTTTCTTCATGCTTTGGTTCTTCTTTGACTTCTTCCTTTTCATCATCTTCTGCAAAAGGAGTTGTTATGGCTTCACCTGCAGCATCTTTAATCTCTGATACATTCTTAATTATTCCAATAATAGATTCATAACTTTCTTCAGTAACTACAACTATACTGAAATCAAGTTCGAACTTCTCATCCTCAATATCCTGTGCTGACGGCTCTGACTTAATAATATCGCAATGGCCTTCAAGATTCTTAAATACAAGAAAAGCTCTTGCAGCCTTAAGAATACAGTTTTCATCAACACTCACCTTGATAACGAAAACATTCATTTTCTTCTCAAGAGCTTCATTAACAGCATTCTTTTCAAAATCAGCAAACACCATGTTGTTATATTTAGCATATGAGCCATCGCCGGCTTCAACATTTTCTTCTTTCTTTTCCTCAGCAGGAACGTCTTCCTTCTTAGCTTCTTCTGGAGTACACCCTTATCCTCATTATTAACAATAAATGAGTTAAGAGCCTTAATTATAGGTTCATTATCATCTGTTCCCTCATCTGATGTTTCCTGAATATTATTAACATACTGTTCAAGTGCATCAAGACACTGGAATAACACATCAACCATTCTTGAATCTACTTTAATATTTCCGTTACGGACCTCTGAGAATACATTTTCCATATCATGTGTAAGATTCTGCATTCTCTTATATCCCATAGTTCCAGCCATACCCTTAAGAGAGTGTGCTGCCCTGAATATTTCATTAATAGTATCACTATTATCTGGTTCTTTTCAAGAATCATAATACCATCACTTAAGTTCTGTAAATGTTCGTTAGATTCATCAATAAATATCTCTAAATACTGGCTTACATCCATTTTAAGATACCCCACATTCTTCGTTATAGTTTCAGCAATTTTATTAAGAGGAACAACCTCATCAACCAGTCCTGTCTGTGCAATAGCCTTAGGCATACCATACACAACACAGCTTTCCTCATCCTGTGCAATAACATGGATTTTCTTTTTGCGCTGAAAGAGCTTTTATTCCTTCTGTACCATCAGCTCCCATTCCTGTAAGGACAACACATGTAATCTCATCATAATTACACTGTACAAGTGATTTATACATCACATTGGCACATGGTCTTAATCCATCTATAGGAGGCTCGTCATTAAGCTTTATCACATACTCTGCTGCCTTCTTAACAACTTTTATATGTTTTCCTCCCGGTGCAATATATACCCAGCCTTTCTGTATAACATCACCATCTGCCCCTCCTTAACATTAATATCACTTATTTCGTTAAGCCTGGCTGCTAAGGATGCTGTAAACCCTGCCGGCATATGCTGTACAAGTACCACTCCGGCATCCAGATTCTTAGGAAGCATTGGTATTACCTGTTGTAATGATTTAGGTCCTCCGGTTGAACACGCAAGTGCCACAATCTTCCTTGTTCCACTCTTAATATTAGTAAACTTTGCAGGATTAACTTTAGGTGGAAGTGTATCATAAACCTCATTTCTTTTTCTTAACGCAGATATTGCATCATTAGATGCTTTTTATCTGATGAAAGCCTGCTTGTCAGAGAAGATGACAGCTTACTGCCTGATTGTGTTATTCTGCTGACCGCCGGTTTTGTTCTTTCCACTGAAGCTCTTGAACTTGTGGCAATATTAAGCATATCATGAATACGCCTTTTAAAATCATTACCCTTAGTCTCGAAATAATTCTCAGGCTTAGTTACAAAATCAAAAGCTCCATACTCCAAGGCCTGAATGGTTTCTTTAGCCCCTCCTTGGCAACCGTACTAACTACTATAACAGTCTGTTCAATATGATTTTTCTGTAACTTCTGCAACAATTCAAGGCCATTCATCTTAGGCATATTGATATCCAGAATAATCGCACTATACAGATTAGGGTTAGAAACAATCATATCAAAGCCTTCAAGTCCGTCCTTTGCAATCGCAGCAACCTCATAATCATTACCTTCATTGATTATATCAGATATTACTCTTCTCATGAGTGCAGAGTCATCTATTACAAGGATTTTTTGCCATTCTACATTCCCTCTCTTTCTGCCTCATAAACCTTTGCTGTTCAAATACATATTTAACTATATCCTCTGTATCTTCGCTTTTAATATTGATAAATTGAAGCCTGTTGTCAAACACACTCTCATCATTAGTCTTTCGGAAAGAAAGTATAATTCTGGCTGGAAGATACATATCCCTTTTCCTGCCACCTATTGCAATTGTAAATTTCACTGCAACAACAGTATCCTTTTCATACTGTTTATTCATAATAAGCCTGAGTCCACCTCCGCTTATATCAGTTATTATACCTTTTTCTGACGGCATTGAAAGAACATCCGGCAGACTGCCTGTCTTTTAAAATGTGCTGATTCATCTTCATCAATAATCGTGACATCAGCTTCTAGAGTGCATTCCAGTCTGTAATATTCTCTTCTCTGAAATTTCTTAAGAGGCGTAATAAGTTTTAATTCCATAGTAAAAATATTACCTTCTTTTCCTCTCGAAGATATTACACAATCAGCATTATACACATTTTACCGGAATAAAACAAACTTCTAATTCCATTCCAACCTCAAGAACAATCAGTTTGCCCTTATCAACAGGCATTGTACATACAATGCTTTCATCCTTAATATCCATTATCTGACTTAAGAATTGTTCTCTAGGCCTGACATCTTCTTTTAAACTCGTATTCTTTTTATACGCTTCAACTTTTCCTCCAATAACAAGCGGTTCAAACATGCATTCACCTCATTTATCGTAAGTTTTAGCAAAACAGATTTAAGATATCCTCTAATTCCTCTTTTCTGAGGTGGAATATCCGTTTCTTCATTCATAATTTTCTCAGCAACTTCAATAAAATGTCTGGAAGAAGCTGATGATGGGTATATAAGTGAAACTGGTTTCTGTTTCATAACAGCCTTTATATTATTATTGTCCATTGGAATCGTACCTAAATATGACATATTAATATCAAGAAACCTTGACACTACTATATTGAGTTTTTCATATAATTTTCTGCCTTCATCTTCTGATGTTACTCTGTTTGCGATCATTTTAATTGAAGTTTCATTCTTTCTAAAACTTTCATTCATGCTCAGAGCCTTCATCAATGCATATGAATCAGTTATAGATGTAGGTTCTGGTGTTGTAACAAGAATAGTTTCAGGACTTGCCACAAGAAATTCCATTACAGATGCTGAAATACCCGCTCCGGTATCAATAATTATTACATCTGCCATACTTTCAAGTTCGGATAATTTATTAACAAGTCTTTTAACCTGTTCCTTATCAAGATTAACAAGCTTCGCTATTCCTGAACCCCTGATATAAATTTAACGCCTTCTGGTCCATCTGTTATTATGTCTTTTATATCCATTCCATTAAGCATTAAATCACTTAAATTATACTTCGGAATCACACCAAACATAACCTCTATGTTAGCAAGACCAAAATCAGCATCAAAATTATAACGCTTCTTTCCCATTCTGGCGAACTGTACTGCAAGATTAATCGAAACACTTGACTTTCCAACACCACCTTTTCCACTGGTTTACAGCAATAACACGCGCATTACCGACATCCCGCTGGTTTTGTTTTTATTATATTACGGAGATTTTCTGCCTGATCCATTACGAATTACCTCCCAATAATAACTTAGCAAGTCTTTGTTCATTTATAACCTCTATATCATTAGGTACATTCTGTCCCGATGTTGTATAAGAAAGTGGTGCTCCTGTATACAGCTTCATATTAAGCATGTTACCAAGGTAACAGGTTTCATCCAGTTTAGTAAATATGAGTGCCCAGTTTTCAATATGTCTGTACTTATCCGCAATATTTACTAAATCTTTATACTTAGTTGTCACACTTAATGTAAGATATATTTCAAGATCAAATTCATCTGCTCTCGAAGCAATCATTTCAATCAGATTGTCTAATTCTTCCATCTGCTCCTCAGATTTATGCGATCTTCCGGCTGTATCTACAAGTATAAGTTCATAATCCTTAAACTCATCAAGGCATTCACCTATTTCATCCGCAGAATAAGCCACATTAACCGGACAATCTATAATCGAAGCATATGTATTAAGCTGATCAACTGCAGCAATTCTATATGTATCTGATGTTATAAATGCAACTTTAGTTTCTTTTCAAGCTTAAAATGAGACGCTATTTTAGCAATAGTTGTAGTTTTACCAACCCTGTAGGTCCGATAAAAGTATAACCTTTGGCTTATCTCCTAACGAAATAGTTTTAGGTGTACCCAGCTTAAGTATGATTTTCTGATAAACAGCTGCAAGAATACTATCAATATTAGATTCCTTTTTAATGAAGCTTCTATATCGCTTATAATTTCATCAGCGTATTTGGTATCAACTTCATTCCCTATCATCTTCTTATATATCAGCTGCAAAATTTATAATTTGCATTTTCACGTTCCTTTACTATCTGTTTACCCAGTGTTACATCTTTATCATTCAAATTCGTATTCTGCACATATGTATCCTGTTTTATGTACAGCTGATGATGAGGTAATCTGATTTTCTAAAAGAGAATGTAATGAATCAAGTTTCTTTTCAATATTTGCAGCATTGCCATTAACATCTATTTTTCATCAGCCACTAAATTTATAACAGGCTTTGACTCTGTAATACTCTTCATATTGCCAATTCCTGTATTAAATCCACTATTAGCTGCCTTCTTATTATCAAATGTTGGTTTTATTATTAATCCCATTGATAAAATCTTTTTCTTCTAATGCAGCCGTAACTTCAACAACATCCTTCTTAAACAATCGGAATATTCCCCTCTGTTTCAATGTTTTAACATTAAGAACTACTGCACCATTGCCTAACTCTTCCTTCGCTTTTAATATAGCTTCCGTCTCTGTATCTGCCTGAAATTTTTTAACTATCATTTACGCTGTCACCATCCCAACTGATTGTAATTCAACATTTGATTCAACTTCATTATATGAAATCACAATAATGTCTTTATAATAGTCCTTTGCAAGATTTCTGAAATACATTCTTACAATAGGCGATGTAATAACTATCGGATTCTTTCCCATATCCTCTAATTTCTTAAGTTCATTTCCAAGAGCTTCAATTATCTTCTTGCTTCTCTCCGGATCAAGTGATAAATATGACCCTGCTCTGTATTCTTGACCGAATTCATAATCTCCTGTTCAATAGCCGGATCTACAGTAACAACATTCGTTACTTCACCTGTCAGGAAATATTTGCTTGAAATAGCTCTCTTCAATGCCTGCCTTACATATTCAGTCAGTATATCAGGATCTCTTGTAACAGCTGCATGGTCAGCCAGCGTTTCAAATATTGTAACAAGATCCCTTATAGATATTCCCTCCTCTAAGAGATTCTGAAGCACGCTTCTGTATCTCGCCAACTCCATAAGCTTAGGAACAAGCTCCTCAATAAGAGTTGTATTATTATCCTTAATATTATTGATAAGATTCTGCACATCCTGTCTTGTAAGCAGCTCTGCTATATGCTGCCTTATAACTTCAGTAAGATGTGTTGCAATGATTGATGGTGGGTCAACAACCGTATACCCAAGTGATTCTGCTCTTTCTCTCTGGCTTTCAGTTATCCATATAGCTGGAAGATGAAAAGATGGTTCAAATGTAGGAATACCGGTTATTTCTTCTTCAACATATCCAGGGTTCATAGCCATGTAATGGTCAAAAAGAATTTCACCTTCACTAACCTGAATACCTTTAATTTTAATAACATACTGATTAGGATTAAGCTGAATATTATCCCTCAGTCTTATAATAGGTACAACCGCGCCAAGTTCCAAAGCAATCTGTCTTCTTATCATAACTACTCTGTCTAACAAATCCCCGCCCTGATTGACATCGGCAAGTGGAATAATTCCATATCCAAATTCCAGTTCAATAGGATCAACATTAAGTAAAGAAACAACATTCTCTGGTTTTCTTATTTCTGAAGCTTCTGTCTCTTCCTGTTCAGCACTCTCTTCTATTGCTGTCTCTCCTGCCTTAGCGCTGAGCTTTCTGCCATAAATTATAAGTGCCATACCCAATGGAATAAAAATATACCATGGAAGAGGTGTTGTTACTCCCAGAAGAATAAGTGCTGCACCAACCATAAGAAGAACTCTGTCCATAGAGAAAAGCTGCCCTATAATTTCATCTCCAAGTTCACCTTCACTTGAAGCCTTGGTAACAAGAACACCTGTTGCAAGCGAAATAAGCAATGAAGGAATCTGAGAACATAAGCCATCTCCAATTGTAAGAATAGTATACTTAGACAGTGCATCATTAATCGTAAGTCCACCGTACGCCATTCCCATAACAATACCACCAATAAGATTGATACCTGTAATTATAAGACCGGCTGTAGCATCTCCCTTAACATACTTTGTAGCACCATCCATAGAACCGAAAAAGCTGTTTTCCTGCTGTAACTTTTTTCTTCTTTCTGCTGCTTCCTTATCAGTAATGGCACCTGTATTAAGATCCGAATCAATAGCCATCTGTTTTCCTGCCATAGCATCAAGTGTAAATCTTGCAGTTACCTCAGCAACTCGTTCAGAACCCTTATTAATAACAATAAACTGAATAATAATAAGAATAATAAATATGATAATACCAATGACAAGATTACCACTTCCAACAAATTTACCAAATGTATCAACAACCTTACCAGCATAACCATTCTTTAATATAAGCTTAGTTGATGATACATTAAGAGAAATTCTGAAAATTGTTGTAAATAACAGCATTGTAGGAAAAGATGCCATATCCAGAACTTCTTTAGCAAACAATGAATTAAAAAGTACAACAAGTGCAACCAGAATGTTAATTGCAAGTAAAATATCAAGCAGCCATGACGGAATTGAAATAATGAAGAATAAAACCGCTGCAAGAAGGTATATTCCGATAAACAGGTCATTTTTCTTGATCTTCATTATTTCTCTCCTTTCAATTTAGTCATTATTTTATATCATATCACATATTTCGACTATTATCTATTATTTGCGCGTAAAACAGATGCAAGAATTTCAGCAACCGCATAATATAATTCAGGAGGAATTTCTGTTCCTATATCTACATTATGATACAAAATTCTCGCAAGCGGCTTGTTTTCAACAATCGCTATATTATATTCTTTAGCTCTATCTTTAATCTGGAAAGCCAGATAATCCGCCCCTTTTGCAATAACCACAGGCGCTTTTCCTTCATCAGGTTCATATTTCAACGCAACAGCAAAATGTGTAGGATTAGTTATGACCACATCCGCTTCAGGAAGCTGCTGCATCATTCTCCTTCTTGAAATTTCCTGCATTTTCCGTCTTATCTGACCTTTAACCTGCGGATCTCCTTCTGCATTCTTGAATTCATCTTTAACTTCCTGCTTAGTCATCATGTTATCATTTTTAAACTTATGTCTCTGATACAGCAAATCAACAAATCCAACCACAAGAAATACTGCGCTTATCTGAATTCCAAGATTAATAATTATATTGCCAACCGTTGCAAGAGCCGTATAAAGAGTAACATCATAAAATGTAAGAAGAATGTTCATATTCTTCTTTACACAGTTATACACCATAATAACAATAATCGACATCATTGCTATAGCTTTTAAAAGTTCAAAAAGCTGTCTTACAGAAAAAAGTCTCTTAAATCCATTCAGCGGATTAATTTTACTGGCCTTAGGTGCTAAAGGCTTTGCCGTAACCATCCATCTCTGCTGTAATGCATTTCCAAGAATGGCAATAATAACTGCAATAATAAGAATGGGTATAACCGCATTTAAAATAATGGTAAATGCCTGACTCGCAATACTTGCAGCCATATTAACAGTCACTCCTTTAGAACTGTCATCAATAACCTTTCCCATAAGTCCATATATCGTCTTAAATGAGTCTATCAGTTTAGTACCAATATTACCAACATATATTTTAATGATTATAAATAATGTCATAAGAGACACAGCAGTTATAAGCTCTTTGCTCTTTGCAACCTGTCCTTCTTTTCTTACATCATCCAGCTTCTTACTGGTTGCCGGCTCAGTTTTTTCTCCGCCCGGTCCGTCTTTAGCAAACAACTGGAGATTCATATAAAGTAATGTATCCTGCACTAACTCATACCCCTTACTAATATCGCAAACATTTTTTCAATTTCATCCAAAATAAAATTAGAAACTGATGGAAGCATTGAAATCGTAAATAAAATAACAAATATACCAACAAAAATCTTAAGCTGCATACCAACAACGAACATATTCATCTGCGGTGAAACCTTTGCAAGAATAGCAAGGACACAGTTAAGCATAAGTATAGCAGCAAAAACGGGCAATGCTATTCTGAATCCAATAACAAAAAAATCAGACACAAACCCGATTATGCCAGTATAAATACCAGCTCCAAATTTTACTCCACCAATAGGAATAACTCTGTATGTCTCAACTATAGCTGAAACAAGATATTGATGCATTCCAGAAATAATAAGCAGAAGCATCATCATGTAATAATAAAAATTCCCCATAATTCCAACCTGCATTCTGGTTGTCGGATCATAAAGCTGCGCCATTGAAATACCTATATCCATATCTATTATCTTACCAGCAAACATAATAATCTGGACACAGAATGATGATACTGCACCAAGAAGAATTCCTACTATAATTTCCTCAACAACAATAATTGCATACTCAATCATTCCATTATATTCAACTGACATATCAGGAAATAGCGAATATACCATAATTGTAAGGCAAAATGAAAACCCAATCTTAACCCTGTTAGGTACATTTGCCATATTAAAAAAAGGCGCAGCAAATACAAAAGATGCCAGCCTTATTAATATCAAAACAAATAGTTCAAATTGTGCTAAAGCAAAAGTAAAATTCATAACACCCTATACCTGCCATCAAACATATTGACCAAAACTTCCCCAAAGCATCTGCATAAAAGAAACTATTTCATTAAGAATCCAGTTCCCCATAAGCATAAGCGCAATCATAATAGCAAGAAGTTTAGGAACAAATGTAAGTGTCTGTTCCTGGATTGAAGTAAGAGTCTGAAAAAGACTTATTATAAGTCCCACTATCATAGAAACAAGCAAAAGAGGTACAGATGTCTTGACTATAACCCATATTGTCTGCCTTGCAATTGTTACAACCTGTCCAGCATCCATGTCATTCTCCCCCTGTCTTACTTAAATGTAGTTATAAGATTTCCAATTATAAGATTCCATCCATCTGCCATAACAAAAAGCAGAATCTTAAATGGTGCAGAAATCGTAGTAGGTGGAAGCATCATCATACCCATTGACATAAGAGTTGAAGATACAACCATATCAATAATAATAAATGGTATATAAATAAGGAATCCTATAATAAATGCTATTCTCAATTCACTTATAATAAATGACGGCACAAGTACTGTCATAGAAATATCATCTTCAGATGTAACAGATCCTTCCTCATATCCAGCAATCTTAAAAAAAGTATCAAGATCCTTGGTAGATGTCTGCTTCAGCATAAATGTTTTTAGCGGCTTAACGCCTGTTTCATACGCTTCCTCTACCGATATCTCATTATTAGATAGCGGCTTTAAAGCACTGTCATAAATTTCTGTAAATGTAGGTGACATAACAAAAAAAGTCAAAAATAAAGACAGACCTATGATAACCTGATTAGGCGGTACCGTCTGCGTTCCTATAGCTGCTCTTGTAAAATGCAGAACTATAACAATCCTCGTAAACGATGTAAGCATAATAAGAATCGATGGAGCCAGTGAAATAACCGTAAGTACCAGAAGCATCTGTAAAACACTAGCCATATCATTACCATCGCCTGCAGATATACCGATATTGATCAAGCTGTTTCCCGAAGCAGTATCTGTATCTGCAGCCATTACCCTATATGTAAGCATTGTAACAACTGCTAAAAATACTCCAACGCCTGATGATATTCCAACTAATGCCTTTTTGTGCTTTCTAATCCACCGTAACATAAACTATCTGTCCCTGCCTAACTAATTATCCGGTTTGTCTTTCTTAAACTTCTCTAGTATTGTCTTGAAACCTTCGGTATTGATTACTCTTGAATCTGACGAATATGCCAGTTCATCCTCATTAACCTCGCATAAGAAGGTCATAGTATCCTTACAGACTGCAACAGCAAAACATTTGCTGCCAATCTTGATAATCTGGATATACTTTGAATTAGTCACTCTCATAGTCTCAAGTATCTGGATGTTACTGCCTGCCATTTTATTCTTCTGCATACTGCCAGCCCATCTTGTAACAAAATATGTAAGCGCTAATACAAATATAAAAATAACGAGAAGCGTAAGCAACTGTGCAAACGCTTCCCATCTACTATTCAATCCTGCTAAAACAAACATTATTATCCAACAACCTTCTGAACAGCCTCAATAACACGGTCAGCCTGAAATGGCTTAACAATAAAATCTTTAGCACCTGACTGTATAGACTCGATAACCATAGCCTGCTGTCCCATTGCAGAACACATAATAACTGATGCCGAAGGATCTGATGCCTTAATCTTCTTAAGTGCCTCAATACCATCCATCTCTGGCATTGTTATATCCATAAGTACAAGATCTGGCTTTAATTCAGCGTATTTCTCTACCGCCTTAGCACCATTCTCTGCTTCACCTGCAACATTGTATCCGTTCTTTGTGAGAATATCCTTAATCATCATTCTCATGAATGCAGCATCATCACAAATCAAAATATTTTTTGCCATAAATTTCTCCTATCCGAAAAAACAAATTTTTCACCAAATTCATTCTAATGCATTATACAACAAAAATCACAATTTTCCTACTGTTTTTTACAAATTTTAGAAAGTTGTAATAATTTATTTGATAATTTCAGTTATACGAACACCAAAGCTCTCCTCAATAACAACCACTTCGCCTTTAGCTACATACTTGCCATTAACAAGAACATCCACAGATTCTCCTGCAATCTTATTAAGCTCAACAATTGTTCCTGGCGCAAATTCAAGAATATCCTTGATTGACTTTGTTGTTCTTCCAAGTTCTACAGTTACCTCAAGTGGAACATCCTTTATAAGTTCGATGTTTTCTTTCTGTGAAATTGGATTGACATCTGTAGCAAATGGCTGAAATGCTGCCGGAGCAACATTGACATCCTGTGGCTGTGCATAGCCTTGCATTGGCATTGGCTGTCCCATCATACCCTGCATTGGCATTCCATATCCATACGGCATACCCTGCATTGGCATTCCCTGCTGCATAGCCATTCCCTGTTGTGGCACTGCCTGTCCCATCATACCTGCCTGCTGCATATTCATGTCAGGCTGTTGTACCGACTGGGCCTGTGGTGCTGGTTGTTGTACCGGCTGGGCCTGTGGTGCTGGTTGTTGTACCGGTGCCTGCGACGCCGGCTGTGGTTCTGGCTGTGGCTGCGAATTGCTGCTGTCATCAGATGATGGCGTAAACATATTCAATAATTCCTGTGCAAACTCTTTAGGATATAACTGCATAATCTCACTATCAATAAGGTCGCCAATCTGCATTTTAAATGCTACCTTAACGAAAGGTTTATTAAGAAATGCAGGCATTCCCTCATCTAACTCATTATAAGTTTCAACAAGATTTGCAACTGGAGGACTAATATCTATCTTTCTGTTAAACATTGACGACATAGATGTTGCTGCAGAACCCATCATCTGATTCATTGCTTCACCTATTGCACTCAGATGTAACTCTGAAAGCGGTTCATCCGGATTAGCAGTTCCTGTGCCTCCCATCATAAGATCTGTAATAATCTTAACATCATTTTCCTTAAGAATAAGTACATTATTTCCAGCAAGACCTTCTTTATATGAAATCTGCATCATAACACATGGTCTGTCATATTCCCTTGATAAATCATCCCATGTTGCAACCTCAACCTTTGGAGTTGTAATATTAACTTTCTGAGAAAGAAGCGAACTAAGTGTTGTAGCTGCTGTTCCCATGCTTATATTAGATATTTCTCCAACAGCATCTTTTTCTGATTCTGTAAGAGTAAAACTGTCTTCTGCTGAGTTGTTATCCGGTGTGTCAGTCACAGTAGCTGTACCTGTTGATTCAGCATCATCTCCTCCTGACCCCATTCCACTAAGAAGTGCATTTATCTCGTCCTGGGATAACATTCCATCCATTCTTATTCACTCTCCTTTCTAATTACTTCTGTAACTCTTACTGCATATTTATCTTCGTAATATCCCGGAAGAGCCTTAAACTTTTTAATATTTCCAACAAACACTTCCAGTTCCTGATCGACTTTTTTATCAATCCTTATTATATCGCCAATCTGAAGATTCGCAAAGTCTGAAACACTGATTTTAGATGTTCCCAGCACTGCCTTTACCGGAATCATTGCCTTATCAATAACAGTCTCAATTGCATCTTCATATGTATTAGTATCTTTCTCCTGCATATTAGAAAACCAGTATTTGGTATTGAGCTTATCCATTACCGGCTCTAATGTAGCAAATGGCAGACATATGTTCACAAGTCCCTCAACATCACCAATCTTTAAATTAATGGTTACAATCGCAATTGTCTCACTCGGAGAAATAATCTGGGCAAATTGTGAATTAGTTTCAATTCTTTCCAGTCTTGGATTAACCTTAACTACATTCTCCCATGGTTCCTGCATAAGATTAACGCAGACTGTAAATATTCTTTCCAGTATAGAAAGCTCTATTTCTGAAAAATCTCTTTCTTTATCAAGCGAATTACCTGCACCACCAAGCAATCTGTCAACAATGGCAAATCCAAGATTTGAAGCCATTTCCATAATTATATTGCCTGACAACGGCTGCATTCCTACAACTCCAAGCAATACAGGATTAGAAAGTGCATTAGAAAATTCTGAATATATAACAACTTCTGAGTTAACGACATCAACACTCACCGATTTTCTGAGGTAAGCAGGAAGATTCGTTGCCAGAAGTCTGCCAAAATGTTCAAATATAATCTCAAGAGTTCTTAAATGTTCTTTAGAAAACTTAGAAGGTCTTGCAAAATCATAATTCTTGACCTGCTTTTCTTCTGTATTCTTCATTTCATCAACATCTAATTCTCCGCTGCTGAGAGCTTTCAAGAGGTTATCAATTTCACTCTGTGAAAGAACCTCTCCCATCTTCCTCACCTCCTTTAATAATTATTGTATATATCATCATTACTGAATAACCATATTAACAAGAACCGATTGAATCGTCTCTGTCTTAAATAATTCCTGCATTTCTTTTAGAAGATTAGTCTCTATAGCAGTCTTATTCGCACTAATAGTACTGTATGTATACTTATTAGCTTCATTAGTAACCTTATTAACAATTACTTTCATACCGTTATCGATTGAAGTCGATACTGTACTATAATCCTTAGCCTTAGAATTAAGTCCTAAAGATACAGTAAGAACAGCATATCTTGTTTTTCCATTATCAACAAACGAAACAATAATATCTGTACTGTCGTTATTCTTAACATCAACATATTTAATATTTTCTATGCCAGTGCTTCCACTTCCGGATGTATTATTAGTAAGTCCTCCACCCGCATCAAGGTCAATAATTTGAGCGACCTTGGTAATTAAGGAATTCGTCTTTTTATTAGTAGATACAAGTGAAAATGTGAGCAACACCGTAAGTATAAGATTAACCAATACAAGTGCAAGTGTTATCACATTAAGCATACTCTTTTTCATGAGTTATCCTCCTGTTAACTGTTAATTGCATTATACACTTTTATTTCAACTCTTCTGTTCTGCGCTCTGCCTTCCGGAGTTCCATTGTCTGCAATAGGAACTGCATCTCCTCTGCCGGAAGATGACATTGTTTTATCTGAAAAGCCCTTGTCAGAAACAAAGAAATCAAAAACACTATATGCTCTGTATAAAGAAAGCATCATATTATTAGGATAACGCGATGTATTAATTGGCACATTATCCGTATGACCTTCTATAGTAATTACATTATCATCATACTCTATAAGTGCATCTGCCACTTTATCAAGCAATGTAAGTGCCTGTGGTGTTAATTCAGCTTTACCGGAATCAAATAAAATTCCACCATTAACATTAAGCATAACATACTTGCTGTATGCTGTAACTTCTATCTGGTCTGCCACACCGCTTGCAGTAAGCTTATCTTTAATCTCTTGAGCCATACTTTCTGACTGTTCAAGACCTTCTTTCTCAATTTCATCATAGGCATTCTGAATATCCTGTGACATATTACCATCATTATTCAGTCCCATATTATTATAAAAAGTGCTTAAATCATTAAGCTGGCTTGCACCACTACTTACAAGAATACCTTCCTTAGATATGGCTGAACCACCCTGTGGAAGAACACTAAAGCTTGATGAAAGTGAAGCTGCAATCTCTTCAAACTTCTGCGAATCAACTGTTGACATTGCAAACAATAAAACGAAGAAACACAAAAGCAGGTTCATAAGATCTGAAAATGTATCTTTCCAGAGAGCCGCTGGTGGTGCATCCTCTGTACGCTGTTTTGCCATCAGCCTTCACCTCCTCCTTGCTCAGATAACGCTGTTCTGGCAGATGGTGAAAGGAATGACTTAAGCTTTTCCTCTATAACTCTTGGATTCTCTCCTGCCTGAATAGAAAGAAGCCCCTCAATAATAATCTCTCTAAGCTGATACTCATCATTATTCTGTAGCTTAAGCTTATTAGATATAGGAACACAGAGCCAGTTAGCAATCAACGAACCATAAAGCGTAGTAAGAAGTGCTACCGCCATATTAGGTCCGATTGACGCTGAATCAGATAAGTTCTTTAACATATTAACAAGTCCTAAAAGTGTACCAATCATTCCCCATGCAGGAGCAAGTGCCGCCCAGTTATCAAAGAAACCAATTGTACTCTTATGTCTTGTATCCAGATTAACCAGTTCTGTTTCAAGAATACCTCTTACCAGTTCAGGCTCAGTACCATCAACTATAAGAAGAATTCCCTTCTTCATAAACTCATCGTCAAGTCCCTGAGCAACCTCTTCAAGTGCCAGAAGGCCTTCTTTTCTGGCTGTATTAGAAAGCTCAATAATCTTAGATATTACCTGTCCATTATCAAGCTTAGGATCTTTCATTGCAATGCTGAATCCCTTAAGATGTCCGATAAATGTCTTAAATGTATACGATGTCAGCATACCCGCCAAAGAACCACCAATAGTAACCGCTATCGACGGGATATCAACAAAAGTATCCATAATTCCTTTCAGTGTAGGATTGGTCGTACTCGTTATAATTCCCAGTACAACCATGCCAAAGCCAATAATTATTCCCAATAGTGTAGCTAAATCCATAATTGCCCCTTCCAAAATTCTTATGTTCTATATATTATCATTCAGCTTCTGTCTTAACGACATGTATATTGCCGATTATATTCTTTTTATATGTAAATATCTTGTCAAGTATTTCATCAAGACTTTCTTTAACGACATACTTATGTCCTGTTGTAAGAGTAATAACAGTATCCGGAGTTTCCTCCATAACTTCAATTAATTCTGCGTTAAGAACAAAATCCTTCCCATTAAGTCTCGTTACTTCAATCATAATACCTCCGATACAAGATAAGGTATAGTACCTCCGTTAAAATCAACTAAATATATTAAAGCACTTCATACCGATTAATGCAAGTTATACTTTGAAAAAACAGACAAAAACGCCCCGAAATCATCTAATTCCGGGGCATTTATACTTAAAAATTATCTCTTAAGATTAATAAGTTCCTCTAACAGTGTGTCTGAAACAGTTATAATTCTCGAATTAGCCTGATATCCTCTCTGAGTTGTAATCATATTAGTAAATTCTGATGAAAGGTCAACATTTGACATTTCAAGTACGCCTGATGAAATACTGCCGTCTGATGTTGTAACATCTTCACCAATACCATCAAATGAACCTGAATTAAGTGTTGCAGAGTAAAGATTTTCTCCTTCTTTCTGCAGACCTTCCGGGTTAGAGAAAGTAGCAACTGCTATCTGACCTATATTCTTAGTATCTCCATTGCTGTAGCTGGCAACAATATATCCAGAATTATCAATGCCAACTGATGTCATTTTACCGACAGCCTTACCTTTTCCAACCTCATCTATTCCAAGATTACCCTTAATTGATGTCTTATCAGCATACATTGTAAGTCCTGAACCGCTAAGTGTAAGTACAGGGCTTGTCTCGCTCTCTCCAATAGTTCTGATATCAATATTTTCGTTAGTCTGTGCCAAAGTCGCATCATTAGAAAATGTAAGCTGTATATTAGCATTAGACTGATCTGCAAGACCTGTAAGTGTATTAAATGATAATGGTCCGGATGCTGTAAATGTAAGATCTGTAGGATTGCCATTCTTAGAAACCCCTACACATGTCATAGTGTACTGTGTATTATCTCCCTGTACACCGGCATAATCCAAATTAACAGTAGCCTGGAAAGAATTGCCAAGACTATCATAAAAATTAAGAGTTGTTGTAATAGTATCCTTAGAACTTGCATTAATATTACCAGTAAAATTAACAGCAGATGTCCTTTGAGGAGATGTATACGCAAATTCCGGACTGTTCACATAAAGTTTTGAAACAACATCCTTAACAGCCTTACCTGTCTCATCTACCTGCCATCCCATAACATTAGCACCAGCTGATGTTACAAGAGCGCCTGATTCATCAACCTTAAAATTACCAGCTCTTGTAAAGAAAGTATTGCCTGCACTATTTACAATAAAGAAAGCACTTCCGCCTATCTTTAAATCAAATGCATTATCAGTTCTCTCAGATGCACCCTCTGTTGAGATTGATGTTGATATAGAACCTACAGATGAACCAAGTCCGATCTGTTTTGCATTAGTACCACCCTTACCTGATTCAGCATTAGGTCCTGAAGCGGTCTGTGTTGTCTGATAAAAAACCTCTGAAAAAGTCATAGACTGCGACTTAAATGCCACAGTATTAACATTGGCGATATTGTTACCAATAACATCCATTCTCGTCTGATGTGCCTTAAGACCTGACACAGCAGAGTACATTGATCTCATCATAATATTGTTCCTCCATATTTGCCCATATGTAATATCCTGATGACACCATATTGAGGAGCTTCGTTCCATCAAGCAGTCAGGAACATCCGCTTCCTTTCGGTCCAGCTATATAATAACCGCTCCATCAATATTAGTGTAGATATTATCATTGTTGTTATTCTGATCCATCGCTGTAATAACGGTCCTGTTCTTTGTATTAACTATAAAAGAAAGATCATCAATTATAACGAGAGATTCTTTGATTCCTTTCGAAATTGCTTTTTCGGTTCCTTCCTCAAGCCTTGTCATCTGTTCATCCGATAACTGAATATCTCTTTCATTCAGCCTTTCGCCTGCATGCTTTGAGAATTTCAATTTCTTTGATGCATCAATATCACTATCAGAAATAACCTCTTCAATTGAACGTTTCTGTTTATATATATCAGCAAATGTTTTTCCCTCATAAGTCTTGCTTACATTGTTTAAGGAATCATTCCTGCCAATATAATCAGTCATTTGTTCAATAGAAGTAATGTTTCCATTAATCATATTATTCATCATAACGGTTACTCCTCTGTCTTAGTATTACCTGTATCAGTTTTACTATCTGCATCTGTCTTTGTATCTGTCTTTGTATCTGTCTTTGTATCTGTCTTTCCACTCCATTTATCATAGTATGACTTATCCATAACTGTATCAAGATCTGATATATCATAAAGCTTTCCGCCAATTCCAAGATATACAGTTCCATTAATAGATTCCCAGTAATCTACTGTTCCTCCGATGAATCCATCACTATTCTGATTGGTTGTCATAATAACCTGTTTTCCAACAAGATCAGACGCCATTCCCTGCAAAGTATTGGTATTCATTTCTTTGGTTGCCTCTACCTGTGTAAATGTAGCAAGCTGAGCCATATAGTCTGAATTATCTGTTGGTTCGAGTGGATCCTGATTCTGCATTTCAGCAACCATAAGTTGTAAAAACTCATTAACATCCAGAGTTGTCTTATTGCCCGAACTATTATTCTTACCTGTTGAACTTATATTAGTATTAACATCATCCTTTGTAGACAATGAACCATCGTTCTTAACATAAGACCATGCACCTATCGTACTAGCCATCCATATTCTCCTTTCTTATTATAATTATGCTGAATATTCAACACTGCTGTTGCCATTAACAATAGCATCCTTAGCCCTTATTTCCTCTGAAGTCATATCAGATTCATCAAGTTCCTCAAGACTGCTTAAATCAATTTTTCTGTGAGATTTCTTTTCCTGCTGTGCCTGATTAGAATTGTTGCCTTCAAGATTCTGTTCAGATTCAAAGCCATGACTCTGTACTGTAATCTCAACTGCTTCTACCTTGATGCCCTGATTGTTAAACTGTTCCTTAAGTGCTGTCAACTGATTTTCAAGTGCGGCCTTAACCTGCTCATTCTGTGCCGTAAGCTGTGCTGTAACAATTCCCTCTTTTGCAGTAACTGCAACATGCACTTTTCCAAGATTCTCCGGATTAAGCATAACTTCAATGCTTGAAAGCTGTTGAGTTGCTGTAACCTTAATCTGTTCAACAACCTGTCTTACAATATCAACCTCATTAACTCCGGATGTCTCACTCACAACTTCACCAAAAGCCTTCTGAATACTCTGCGTCATATCAGATGCTATTCTTTCGATACTGCCATTGCTCTTATCCTGCAAATGTGTATCAGAATCATTCTTTTTTTCATCCGTAGCTGCATTATCACCTTTAACTGCAGTCTTTTCTGCAATCACATCAGTTATGCTTTCCGCAGTATCTGCAGTCAGATTATCTTCACTCTTCCTGTCATCCTGATAGTCAACAGTATTCTTATCAAAAGTCATGTCCAGATCTTTGACAATATCTTTAACAGATGTAATGTCAACATTATAAGTTTCTGTAAGATTCTGTGTAATCTCTTTAACAGCATTCAGAATATCTTCAAGAGCAGCAACTGCTGAAGCATCTGTAAGAAATTCTAATGAATCGCTGTTACCACTTAATGTAACCACAAGGTCTGTAACACTCTGTGGATTAAGCAGATCAGCAATACCAATTCCTAACTGCTCCATTGCATTTTCGATATCTTCATCAGAAACATCCATAGCTTCTTTAATCTTATCCTTAATATCAGAAACCGCCTTTGATATATCTTCTTTAAGCTTACCTTCATTAGAAGCTTCCACAGCATCAGATTTATTTTCAGTAGTTATTTTATCCTGCTTGGCAACATTATTATTCTGCTTGGCAGCTGTAGTTTCTGTCACACTATCGCCTGATACTCCAAAGGAATCCTTTTCCCCCTGGCCTGCATTCTGCAATGATGCACTCATAACCTTAGAAAAATCCGTCCCATAAGAATCCTGTGAATTCTGTCTGCCCGATATAGAACCAACTGCACTCACACTTTTCTGTGAAATTCCCGAAATAACTGAACTTACCATTATTCTTCCTCCTTTCCTGCATATTAGATCAGAATACTCCTAATCCTCTATGTGTATCGGAACATATCCCTCAAAACTTAACCTTTGCCAGGATACATAATTACAGTAAGCTTTGCCGCATATACAGGATCCATCTCGGCAAGAATAGCAGCTCTCTGCTTAGATGTCATACTCAAAAGAATATCTGATACCAAATTTGTATCTCCGGTCATTTCCTCTAAAATTGCTGCCGCATTCGCTGCATCCATCTTCGAATATGTCTCTGCCCACTCTTTAACCTTCTTCGAATATTCAAGATCTTTTATAACCTGTTCATATAGCTTGGCAGCATTTTCAGCATCAATGCTTTCATACCATGTTTTATAATTAGATATATCCGGAGCATTATCAGTATATACAACCTCCCTGTCGAACTTATCCTTTAACTCCTGATAATACTGTGCATTATCTTCAAACACCTTAAGGCGTGCTATTTCTGCTTGCAGCTCTGCAATAGTCTCCGATGAAGCATTGTCAGAATCAGTATACTGTTTAAGCTCTGCTTCCAGCTCCTTTATTCTGTCTATCGCTTCAGAAAGATTCTTGTACTGGTTACCGGTTTCTTCCTTAATCTCTTCATCAGTAGGATCTGGCAGAATCTTACTGATAACAGGAACATTCTTAAGATACGGTCTTAACATACTTCCAACACCGCCAACATTCATTTTGATAAGCAGTGCAAATATAACAAGCCATATTATAATTATAAGAATTGCAACAAGTACGCTTATAAGCTTGCCACTCTTCCCTGAATCTTCATCAAGTTCATCAACATTAACATCTTTTTTCTTAGCCATAATACTCTTTCTCCAAACAACAATTACTCATCTTTGTTATTATAGTTAAAACTTACTGTCTCATCTATCTCTTTCACTTCCTGTGCATTTAACTCAAGCTTAAACTCGTCAAACGCCTTTTCCTTCAGCTTCTCATGAATTTTTCTGTCCTGAACAGCCTCTGTAAGTTTTTTCATTGCATTATCAACATTTCTTTCCGCAATCCTTATTCTTACAGCCTGCTGTGTTATCTGGTTTTTTATTATCTTAATAGCCTCATTGCATCTTCGCATTTCGGCAATATCAATGCTTTGTGTTGCAGAATCCTTTGCAAGCTGCTCATACATATTCATTCTCTTAACAAGACGCCGCATTGTATCCTGTTCTATTGATAAACGGTTATTCATTTCTGCAAATTCTGTTTTAGCCTGCGTCTCCAGTCGTTCTTTAATATTAAGGACATTCTGCATACTGTACAAAAATTTAGCCATTCATGCCTCCGTTACCTCTTAAGCTGAAGAGTTCCATTTTCAAATGCTTCATAATCTGCGAATATATCTGATAACTGTGATATTTCATCATCATAATCAAATTTTTCATCAGTCTGCTGCATAAGAAATTTATTAACAGTATCAATCTTATAAATGGCATAATCTATATTTTTATTGGAACCACTCTTATAAGCGCCAATATTAATAAGATCTTCCGCCTCATTATAAGTTGCCATAACATTCTTCATTCGTCCCGCCATCTGTTTATGCTGCCTGTCAACAATCTGACTCATACATCTTGATATGCTTTGTAACACATCAATAGCAGGATAGTGATTTTTTTGTCCCAGCTTTCGTGACAATACAATATGTCCATCCAGAATACTTCTGGCTGTATCAGTTATAGGCTCATTAAAATCATCACCATCAACAAGAACGGTATACAATCCTGTTATTGAGCCCTTATCTGACATTCCCGCTCTCTCAAGCAGCTTAGGCATTTCACTATATACGCTTGGCGGATATCCTCTTGTAACCGGAGGTTCCCCTGAAGCAAGCCCAATTTCTCTTTGCGCCATGGAAAATCTTGTAAGTGAATCCATCATCAGAAGTACATCTTTGCCCTGATCCCTGAAATATTCTGCAATAGCCGTTGCTGTCTTTGCCGCCTTATTTCTTATAAGTGCAGGCTTGTCTGAAGTAGCAACAACCAGAACACTCCTTGCCATTCCTTCTGGTCCCAGATCTCTTTCCACGAATTCCCTGACCTCTCTGCCACGCTCTCCTATAAGAGCAATAACATTAATATCAGCTTTCGTATTTCTTGCAAACATACCAAGAAGCGTACTCTTTCCTACACCACTTCCTGCAAATATACCAATTCTCTGTCCTTTTCCAACTGTAAGCAGTCCATCTACCGCCTTAACTCCCAATGGAAGGACCTGGCTTATTATCTCCCTGTCCATAGGATCAGGTGGAGCAGCTTCAACAGGATACTCATCTGTCAATTCAAGTTCTGAGCCATCTGTAGGATTACCAAGTCCGTCCAGTGTATGTCCCAATATTCCATCCCCAACCTTAACTGTCAGTGGTTTTTCCATATTTTCAACTACACATCCCGGGCCGATTCCATCTACAACATCAAACGGCATCAACAATACACTTGAATCATTGAATCCTACAACCTCCGCATATAATTCCTGACTGTTATCTGCAGAATAAATCCTGCATAAATCATTAAGTTTTGCATCTGGTCCGACAGATTCTATAGTAAGTCCTACAATCTTAGTTACTTTTCCCAACTTTTTATAGAAGGATTTTTCTGTCAATGATAAATATTTATTTTTATTAATTGCCAGCATTTCATCCTCCTTATATCAAATAATATATAATCTCAGTCACTACACACAGCTTAACAGCTTTATATTTTTTATAAGATTGTTAAGTTCAATATCCAGACTGCAATTAAATATTCCAGTATTTGTTTCTATCATGCACTGATTTCTTTCAAGTCCGGTATCCTCAACTATATCAATATTAACCTCTCTTGACATAGCACAATATATCTTTCCCTGATTATTAACCAGGAACTTATAATCTTCAGGAGATACTTTTATTACATAATCCCTGCTTCCATCAGCATTATGCATAACATCATTGATAAGATGCAAAATAATCTGCTGATTATCTTCTGCAACAACTCCCGTTACTTTCCTGAACACATCAGTAATAACTTCAACAAGCTGTGGCTCTACCTTTTCTTTAAGATCATTATATTCCTGCCCAGCTCTTTCTTCCTGTTATTATATTCTGCTTCAAGCTGTTCCTGCTTTGTCTGCCTCTTCCTGTGCAGCCGCATTACCCTCATAGTAGCCATTCTGTTTAGCCTCTTCAAATGCAGCAGCCGCATTTTATTGGCATCTGCTATTATCTGTTCAGCCTGAAGTCTTGCATCTTCTATTATTTTTCAGCTTCTGCATTAATATTTTCCAATGATGCGGCAGCCTGATGTTCTCCCTCTGATGAATCATCTGTACGTGAATCTGCTGTATTATCATCCGATATAAGTTCTTCTACAATATCAGCATGCAGACCACTAATAAAACCATCTGCATCCATTTCATTATTTCTGGACTTCATTATAGACTGCATCTTTTTCCTGATAAGCTCATTATAATCAATAACTCTCTCATCATTATTAATTATAGTGTCTTTTTTTAACAGCTTAGACAATTATCTCGTCACCTCCGCCTCGTGATATTACAATTTCTGCTGAATCTTCAAGCTTTCTGATAATATTAACAATCTTCTGCTGTGCATCTTCAACATCTTTCATACGGACAGGACCCATATATTCCATATCCTCCTTTATCATAGAAGCAAGACGTGTTGAAAGGTTATTAAGAATAACATTCTGCACTTCTTCCGTTGCTCCCTTAAGTGCAAGAGCAAGGTCATGATTGTCAACATCTCTGAGAACTCTCTGAATAGCTCTGTTATCAAGAGAAAGAATATCTTCAAATACAAACATTTTCTTACGGATTTCATCTGCAAGCTCTGGTTCTTCAACTTCAAGAGTTTCCATAATATGCTTTTCTGTTCCTCTGTCAACAGAATTAAGTATTTCAACAATTGCATCAACACCACCAACAATAGTGTAATCCTGATTCACAAGAGAAGCGAGTTTTCTTTCAAGCACTTTTTCTACGCTTAATAACATCTGGCGATGTCCTGTCCATCATAGCAATTCTCTTTGCAACATCTGCTGCTTCTCTGGTGGAAGTGATGATACAACATTAGATGCCTGTGATGCCGGAAGATAAGAAAGTATCAAAGCAATAGTCTGAGGATGTTCATCCTGAATAAAGTTAAGCAGCTGAGTAGAGTCTGTCTTTCTGATAAATTCGAAAGGACGAACCTGAAGACTTGCCGTAAGTTTTCCAATAACATCTCTCGCCTTGTCCTCGCCAAGAGCTTTCTCAAGAAGTTCTTTAGCATACGAAATACCACGCTTCTGCAATATACTGCTGTGCAAGACATATTTCATAAAACTCATTAAGTACGCTTCTCTTTTGTCTGAGGTGACACACTGCTTGTATTAGCTATTTCAAGTGTCAATTGTTCAATTTCTTCTTCTTTTAAATGTTTAAAAATCTGAGCTGATTTCTCAGGTCCAAGTGCAATAAGTAATGTTGCAGCTTTTTCCACACCATCCATTTCTCTCTCACTACTTGCAGTTGGCTTTGGCATATGTATCATCTCCAATCATATGTATTAATCTTTTTCAATTATCCCCAGTAATTATCACCAGTCATCATTAAGCCAGTTTCTAAGCAGCAATGCAACTGCTTCCGGGTTCTCATCAACAAATTTTTCAATAGCCTTTCTTGTCTCAGATTTCTCCTGAAGGTCAATTTCATCAACAGTAGGCTGATTCTCTTTAGTTGAAGCAAGCATTTCTTCTACAGAAAGCTCTGGCTCCTTTCTTCTACAGTAAGAGGCCTTGCACTTCTTAAAACTATGAATACAAGTATACCGAGAATTGCAACTGCAAGTGCAATCTGTATCCAGAATGATGCTCTGCTTAACACACTTGTCTTAGCAGCATCATAAAAATATGGAACATTATATGCAAGCACTGTTATGTTGTTAGTTGATATTCCGGTTGCATTAGAAAGCATATTCATCCAGTCAGCATTAACCTGTACCTGAACAGGATCAGCGTTCTGCGCCTTGAATTCATCCCATGTCATGTTATCGAGATATCCAAGCTTTTGCAATCATCTTCGTTATATACAACATTCTTAATAAGAGTAACGGACATAGTAGATGTATCATATACTATTTTTCCTGGTTCAGTATTAGTTGTAGTAACCAGCTGGTTAGGAAGATACTGATACTGTTTTACAGTATATGTAGAAGAACTTGATGTTCCATCTGTAAGATCGTATGTCGTTCCACCCTCGCCATTACTTGTAGTTCCAGGTGTTCCACCCGCTCCATTGTTTCCTGTCGATTCAAGTTCATATGAAGTATCGTATCCTTCTTCTCTTCCCTCCTGAGCTGTATATTCAGTTGCAATCTTATTAACTGTATCCCAGTCAAGATCAAGATTAATAGCAACTGTCGCATCATTAAACAGAGATGTTGAAAGAGCGGTATTCTTAACTCCGGCTGCAACAGTAGACTCAATCTGTGACTTATACTTAAGCTTGCTGGAATATGAGATGTTAGATACTGAACCCGAATTATCCGAACCGTTAAATAAAGTCTTTCCTGTCGTATCAATAATTGTTATTCCGTTAGTTGTGCTGCTTCCAACCGCTGTTGCAAGAAATACAGCTATGCTCTCAGCAGCGTCATCTGATACAGTCTTACTTGTATCAACTGTAACAGCAACAGTGGTATCTTTTTTCGTTGAATAAAAGAATTAGTATCATCTGAAAGATGAACTGTAACAGAAGCTTTCTTAATTCCATCAAGAGATGCTATATCCGTTGCAAATTTTGTTTCCAGATACTTTGCATATTTTTATTCTTGTCAGCTTCCGTCGTAGTAAGACTACTGTTAAGTGCATCATCAAGTGAATATCCTGGTGCTTAATGTCATTAGATGCAATGAGCATTTTAGCATTAGTTAAATCCTGCTTTTTAACATTAACAGTCATATTATTTATCTGATATGTATATCCATTATCTGTAAGCAGCGTGGTAACTGTATTCATCTCACTGTAATCTTCGCATTTGGTAAGCTCCTGATATGTAGGTCTTGATAAAACATATGCTATAACGATAACAGCTGCTATAAATACAACCACCGCACTTACAATTATAATTTTCTGATTTCTTGTCCAGTTCTTCCATATTTCAAGAAGTCGCGCTGGAATCTGTTTCAATCTATCTAACATAAAACCCTATTTACATTGACATATTCATAATAGAGTTATAGGCCTCCAATGCCTTATCTCTTATTGCAACTGTATATTGCAGTGCAATATTAGCTTCTGCTGATAAACTCCTAACTCATGAGTATTAGTCATGTTACCAAGAGCATAATCAATTTCTGCGCTGTGCTCTCTGCACATAAGAATTAGTGCTGTTAAGCAGTCCGGATACAGAATCATATATTGCATCAAATGTAGTATCTGAATCTGCTGTACCTATTGTTTTAAGTGTTGCATTATCTTTCATTGCTGATGTAACTTTATTGACATAATCACTGCCTAAAGTTCCAATCGCACTAGTAAGATCCATATTCATTCTCCTCTTTCAGTTAATATGTTATTATTATCCACTTTATGTTGAAGAACCTATTGAAAGTCCCTTTGTTGCCATTGACTTGCTTGCGTTGAAAGCTGATATATTAGCTTCGTATGAACGCGACGCATCTATCAGGTCAGTCATTTCCTGAACAGTATTAACATTCGGATATGTAACATAGCCATTCTCATCCGCATCTGGATGCGATGGATCATATACCATTTCCATATCAGTTGATGTATCTTCATATACAGATGTAACTTTAACTCCGTTACCTACAACACCACCATTGGCAAGTCTTAACGCATCCGAAAATGTGGAATACGCTCCGGTTCCATATGAACCATATGCAGACTTTCAAGTGCTGTACCTGTCATTGTTTTTCAGTGAACACAACAGCTTTCCTAACATAAGGTGTTCCATCACTTGTTCTTGTTGTATCTGCATTAGCTATATTCTCTGATATTACATCTGTTCTTAACTGCTGTGCCGTCATTCCTGAAGCACTTACATTAAAAGCCGTAAACATTGACATAAGCTGATTTTCCTCCTGAATCCATCAATTATTTTAACACAGACTTAAATCTTGAAAACTCATTATTCATGCTGTCAATTAACGCATTATAATTAATCTGCTCTGACGCAAGTTCAACATTCTCTGTAGAAAGATCAACATTATTACCATCTGTTCTATATGAAAGTGTACTGTTATCAGTATAAGTTCTTATGGATAAATCATTATAATTAACATTATTAACCCTCTGTGTCAGTGATGAGGTGCTCTTTCCAGACCTCTGTAATGCATTCGCAAGGAAAGAACTGAACTCAACATCCTGTCTCTTATAATTAGGTGTATCAACATTAGCAATATTATTAGTTAAAACTTCTTCTCTTGTCCAGCTCGCATCTGCTGCTGATTTCAGCAGATTAACATAACCAAAAGCACCTGTACTCATATATTATTCCTTTCTTAGTGTTAAAACGCAAAATATGCCTATTACCAAAACATAAAACACTACATACATTATAAATTATAATGTCAAAATTACAAGTATTTTGACAAAAGGACCCAAATAAATTGATCCATCCTTTTATCACTTCACACCTACTCTTTAAGCTGAATCAATTATACAATTTTACATCCTAATCATCAAGCTTTTTTATCTCATCAAACACAATTTCGTTAAGGACTTTTATTTTGTTCCTTTCATGCCTGATGATTTCGTAGAAATAACACGCACTGTCAAATTTTTAAGTGCATTAACAATAACTGATCTTGTTATTCCTGTATTATCCGCAATCTCCTTGCTACAAGAATACGCTTCTGTTCCATCAAGAGCTTCAAAACAGCCTTTATTGCCTGAAGTTCTGAGGCTGAAAGCGTAGAAATCGCTGACTTGACAATTTTCTTTTTCTTTCATCTTCTGCATTCTCATTGCATACAGAACTCATCATCTCAAGTCCTACAACAGTAGCTCCATATTCACATAAAATAATATCATCAATTTCATAATCACTGATACATTTATACATAAATAATGTTCCCAGCCGTTCTCCGGCAATCTCAACTGGTGCAATAATTGCATTAAATTTTCTTTCACTGCCACTGGTAAACCCCAGTGTAAGAAGATTAACATTCTCCTTTGTGGATAATACTCCAAGCAGTCTTTCATTAAACATCTTGTCAACGAATCCACCCACATCCGCTGTTATAAGTTCGCCTATTCTATCAATATTATTCCAGTATCCTGCTCCCAGAATCTTTCCTTTCTGACTTATAACCAGAACATTAGACTCTAATATTCCACTAAGCACATCACAGATATCATTAAAATCAACTCTGTGTGAATGATTATTGTGGAGCAGCTTATTGATTTTTCTTGTTTTATCAAGAAGCTGAACACTCATTGTAAATCTCCCATCCTTCTTCTGATAATAACCACCCGGTTATTGTTCCTTGTCATTCTTATTCTCTACATAGCCGCATGTCTCATCAGCACATACAATTTTATTGCCTTTCTCAACCATATATCCGCCACACTTAGGACATTTTTTCTCAGACGGTCTCTGCCATGATACGAAATCACAATCAGGGTAGCCATCACATCCATAGAAGGTTCTTCCCTTCTTTGTTTTCTTTATGATAACATCTTTTCCACACTTAGGACATGGAACTCCAATCTTTTCAAGATACGGTTTGGTATTATGACATTCAGGAAATCCCGGACATCCTAAGAACTTACCATGAGGGCCATACTTAATAACCATATTTCTGCCACATTTATCACAAATAACATCAGTTACTTCATCTTCTATCTTAACATGTTCAAGTTCCTTCTCCGCTTCATCAATTGCAACTTTAAGATCAGGATAAAAGTTTCTTATAATTTCCTTCCATTCCACGGTTCCTTCTGCAACGCCATCAAGAAGAGACTCCATATTAGCTGTAAACTTAACATCTACAATAGTAGGAAAAGCTGTTATCATTATATTATTAACCGCATTTCCAAGCTCTGAAATATAAAGATTCTTATTCTCTTTAATAACATAATGTCTTGCAATAATTGTAGATATTGTAGGAGCATAAGTACTTGGTCTGCCTATTCCCTGTTCCTCAAGCGCCTTTACTAATGATGCTTCTGTAAAATGTGCAGGTGGCTGTGTAAAATGCTGCACTCCATTGACATCTTCCAATGAAAGTTCTGAATTCTCGTCCAGTCCTTTCGCAAGAGTATTATTTTCTTCATTGTCATCATCATTCTTATATACAGACATAAAACCATCAAACATAACCTTAGAAGCTGCTACGCTGAATCTGTACTTTCCTGCCATAATCTTTACTGATGTCGTTTCATATACAGCCGGTGCCATCTGGCTTGCAACAAATCTTTTCCAGATAAGCTGATAAAGCCTGAACTGATCTCTCTGTAAAGATTCCTTTACTATTGCCGGTGATAAGTTAAGATCAGTTGGTCTGATAGCCTCATGTGCATCCTGAATCTTCTTATCATCCTTCTTGGCATTAGCTTCTTGGGGAATATATTTTTCTCCATAATTCTGGCTTATATATTCTCTGGATGATACCTTAGCCTCATCTGCAACTCTTGTAGAATCTGTTCTTAAATACGTAATAAGACCTACTGTTCCTCTTCCTTTAATATCAACGCCTTCATATAACTGCTGTGCAATATTCATTGTACGCTTTGTAGACATATTAAGAGTTTTAGCTGCTTCCTGCTGAAGTGTACTTGTAGTAAATGGAAGTGGTGATTTCTTTACCTTTTCTCCCCTCTTAATGCTTTCAATACTAAAATCACTCTTCTTTACTTCATCAAGAATATCCTGCATCTGTGCACCATTCTTAATTTCACTTTTTCCATTCTCATCGCCATAGAACTTTGCAATTAAAGGCTTTTTCTCCCCTTTAATATTAAGAACAGCTTCCATAGACCAGTATTCTTCTGGAATAAATTCATCTATCTCATTCTCTCTGTCACATATCATTCTTAAAGCAACAGACTGAACTCTTCCAGCACTTAAGCCTCTTTTAATCTTAGCCCATAATAATGGACTGATTCCATAACCAACAACACGGTCTAATACTCTTCTCGCCTGCTGAGCATCGACAAGATTCATATCAATCTTTCTTGCTTCTTTCAATGATGCCTTAACTGCATTCTTAGTGATTTCGTTAAATGTAATTCTGTATATATCTTTATCTTCTAATTTAAGTGCCGCTGCAAGATGCCATGAAATAGCTTCTCCCTCGCGGTCGGGATCGGTTGCGAGATATACTTTATCAGCTTTCTTCGCTTCTTTTCTTAAAGCAGCAAGAATATCTCCCTTTCCCCTTATCGTAATATATTTAGGTTCATAATCATGTTCAATGTCAACTCCCATCTGGCTCTTAGGCAAATCCCTTACATGTCCCTGTGACGCCATTACCTTGTAATTAGCTCCAAGGAATTTACTGATAGTCTTTACCTTGGCAGGTGACTCCACTATAACCAAATACTTATGCATCTATAGCCCTCCAAATCAAATATGCTTCCTTATATAATAATTCTTTGAAACCTCTTCAATAAGCCCATCAAGCTCCAGCTCAAGCAGAATCCCCTCCGCCTCTACCAGACTTATCCTAGAATTATTAACAATTGTCTCCAGACTTACCGGAAACAAATTGATTTGACTATACACCATATTTTTAGGGCTTGCAAGCCCTGATTTTTTTAAATTGCCTTCAAATATACCAGCATCATTCAAATCATTCGGGAAATCACATTGTTTTATGTTTTTATTAAGATATCTGTTAATACTCTCCGTAGCACATACATCCATCGGTGATGTAATCATCTGCGCACCTTCCTTTATAAGTTTCAGACATCCTTCTGATAACGAATCACCTATTCTTCCCGGGACAACATAAACATCCCTGTTCTGCTCCAATGCCTGATCCGCAGTTATAAGAGAGCCACTCTTCTGTCTTGCCTCAACCACAATTAACGCATCTGCAATGCCACTTATAATTCTGTTTCTCATCGGAAACTGCCCGGCTCTTGGCGGCGTACCCGGAGGATATTCAGACATTATCCCACCTGCATTCTGCAATTGTGTATATAAATCTATATTACTTCTTGGATAACACACATCCACTCCACATCCAAGAACCGCAAGACTGTATCCGCCTTTATTAACAGCTCCTCTCTGTGCCGCTGCATCTATTCCTAATGCCATCCCACTGATAACCTGAATTCCCATATCTGCAAAACATTTTGCCAGCATATCTGCAATTGTCCTCCCATACTCTGTACAATTACGAGCACCTACTATAGCTATAGCTGGAACATTCGCTTGAGGCAGTCTCCCTTTATAATAAAGAATATATGGATAATCATATATATTCATTAATTGCTCAGGATAATCATTCTTTCCGGGATATGTGAATTTAATTCTCATTCTTTCTAAATCATTATAACCTCTGTATATATATTCATTATTTCTGGACTCTATAATTGCTGACACATCTTTTTCTTTTATTCCTGACACACTGTTAAGCAATTTATCTGACGCCTTATATATCTGTTCTGGTGTATCAAATGCATTAAATAATGTTCTCAGTTTCATATTAGATATTCCAGCAATATTATTAACCCAATACCAATAATAATCTTCTTTCAATGTTCCCCCTAGTGTACTGTTATTTCTGGAATTCCCCTATAATAAAATGCTTCACTAATATTAGAAGTAGTAATATATTCATTGCCTTCTATGTCTGCAATAGTACGGGCAGTTTTTAAAATTTTATGATAGCCTCTTGCAGTTAATTTCTTCTTGGCAAAAATTTTCTCTATAAGCTTCGATTCTTCATCTCCAAGCCTGCAGAATTTATTAATATTTCTTCCATTCATTTGTGAATTATACATTATATCCATTCCTTTAAACCGTTCCAGCTGTGTTGTTCTGGCTTTCATTATATGTTCTTTCATAGAAAATGAATTAAGTTCTTCACCATCATTTTGATGTATTTTATTTCCCAGTTCGCTGTATCCTATCTCCTCTGTCTTTATACACATATCAAATCTGTCCCATAACGGCATGCTTATCTTCCCCATAAATCTCTTAATATCCTGTTCAGAACAATTACATCTGTTTCTGTCCGGAAAATAGCCACATTTACATGGATTCATTGCACCAACAAGCATAAAATCTGCAGGATATGTATAAGCTCTGTTCATTCTTACGATTGTTATATTCTTATCCTCAAGAGGCTGACGCAGTCCTTCAAGTATATCAGGTTTAAATTCTGTCATCTCATCAAGAAATAATACACCTTTGCCTGCCAGAGTAATCTCTCCCGGTCTTGGCACTATCCCTCCGCCAAAAAACGCACCTTTAGTAACATTGTGATATGGTGCGCGAAAAGGCCTGTCTTCCATAAGCCCGCCATTATCTCCTAACTGTCCTGCCACACTATATATATTAGTAACAGCCAGCTTTTCATCAAATGTCATCTCTGGCATAATTGTTGGAATTCTTTTCGCCATCATGGTTTTACCACTTCCCGGAGGTCCCATATACATAATATTATGCATTCCTGCCACAGCTATCATAGTTGCTCTCTTCGCGGCAAATTGTCCCTTAATGTCTGAATAGTCCATTTCAGGATTTTTCATATCCGCTTTATAATTATTTTCATCATTAGTTGTACTTCTATGACTTGCAATACCTTCATTAATATATTTCACAGCCTGCTTAAGATTAGCTGCTGTCATTACACTAATCTTCTTAACAATATTCCCCTCATTAATATTAACTTCTGGTAAAAGCACCTTATCAATTCCTGCTTCTTTGCAGAACACACACAAGGAAGTACGCCTCTCACCCCATTAATGCTTCCATCAAGGCTTAATTCTCCTAAAATCATCATATTATCAAGATTAACTTCATCTATATATCCATTTGCTGATAAAATAGCCAATGCAATTGGTAAATCAAACCCCGTTCCGCATTTTCTTATATCTGCGGAGATATATTAACAGCAATTCTTTGTGGCGGTAATTCATAGCCAGAATTACGGATAGCTACCCTTACCCTCTCCCTTGCTTCCTTAACCTCATTACTCAAAATCCGCTCATATCAAAGCTTGGAATTCCATTACCAACATCAACCTCTACACGGACTATCTGTGCCTTAATTCCATGTAAAACACCACTCAATACACTACTATACAATAAACGACCTCCTATTATATTTCTATCGCGATAATATATACTCACACATATTACATTATTCAAGTATTCATATATAAATATTATAAAAATATCCAACCGAATCATATAAGTAATATTAATAATCCGGTTGGTTAATCTTTACTTCGCAGCCATCTTAGAAAGTGCCTCGTTGTAATCATTCTCTGAATATTCTTTCAATATATCCTTTTAGATATTCCGTATTTAATCATAAAAATAATTGCATTTAATGTTGCAGACTTAGCCCCATCCCGTCTGGCTTCATCATAATACTCTCTCCACGCTTTACACATAACAACCGACTCTCCTTTCTTATCTCTGCTGATTTCCAGCATATTCTCATTAGATGTAATCTTCCCAATAATCCAGAATAATTCACCGTCTACTTCTGTTCCATCATACTTCGAATATATATAATCTATATTCCTCTTATAAATATTGCTTACCACATCAAATAGTATTCTTACATCTTCATTATGAAACAAAAGCCTCCCGGAATCAAGCATCTGCACAAGATTAATCTCATAATCTGCAAATAAATTGGCAAAACGTTCTGGCATATCAACCATCATATCTTTTAATGATACAGGTCCATCCCATTCCTTTTCTCCATAATAAAGTATGATATTAATTATCGGATGAAATCTGTCATCCTTCTTAATTCCAGATAAGAATTCATCTGCATCAACTGCCCTAACGCCATTATCCTTCCCCATATGCCTCCTCTGAACACTCTTAAAACGCTTATCCCTCTGTATACCGCGTTGCGTTATCAATGTAAGTATACTAACATTATAATAAGCATATGTCAATATATATTTATATAATATATTATAAGTATTTGTGTGAATTAAAAACACCAGAAGCAACTACGCCTCTGGTGTCATAATTAATCCAAATCAAATAATGTCTTACAATCAATCGTCAATATTGCATATCCTTTTCCATCACTTCCATCAGTTGCAAGGATACCAATTTTAAGATTACCATTTTTCATTTGAGACATAAGATTTGCAATATTTATCTTAGTGGACAATGTTGAATTAAGTTCCGTTAGCACATCCCAGAAATTATCCACCGTATACTCTTTTCCGACTATAATAGATGATGTAGAACCTGTAAGCGATATTGTCTTAGTTCCATCCGACAATGTTGCCTCATTAATCTTGCCAAGATAAGTATCCTTGCTGCTGTCATACATTGCATCTGTTCTTGTACCATCATCATTATAAATATACATAAATGCATCAGAAATATAATCACTGTTAGATATAAGATCAGCATCAATAATTCTGAACTTAAAGCTCAGCTTAGTTCTGGCGAGCTTATCAAATTCTGTCTTTACATAATTCTTATAGTCTGTAGTATTTTCATCATACTTTGAACCGTCATCCGTATACATAACCTCAGGATTATTATTGCCAGAAAGCAGTGATCTTGTAAACGTATTAACAAACAACTGAATCTCAGCTTCTCCACCTATGCTGCTATGTCCAGCTGTGGAATATGTAACATTCCCATATGAATATATGTAATAATTACTCATCGCATCCTGTCCGTTATAATCATAATAATCTTTAGTATCTTCACTTCCAGAATTAAGAGTATACCATACAACTGGCTGGCTGGCCATACTTCCATCCGCGTTATATATTGTAGGTGTTGAAGATGCTGTATTATCAGCATAATGATTATCCAGATCTAATGCAAAATACTGACTATGGGTTGTAGCAACTCCTACATCATTAGCAATTGAATATGGAAACTCTGTAATCTGACCATCATTAAGTTTCGATATCTTATTAGTTGTTGTTGTTTTGATCCAATATCCTCATATACACCCTTACTTTGATGAACATAAGGAATTTGTTCAAACTCTTTCTTGTAAGCCAGTAATGCAATGAATCAGTGAAGTTAGTATTCATATTACTATCACTACCACTATATTTCATTCCAATCAAAGGTAAAAATCCTTTTGTAAACTTTGTAAGCTCATTATAACTTTTGATAGTATTCTTTTCCGAATTATAATAAGACATTGTATCATGTGTAAACAGCACCGCATTTCCATCATTAATATATTTCTGCAAAGCTGCAATTACATTATCATTAAATTGCGCATTCTTTCCATAACTATCTTTCATACCAAGAACAATCATAGAATACTTGCCAAACTCTTTCTCTATGTCTGCGACACTATTAACCTCTTCAAAGCTCATTCTCTTAACGTATAGATTAAGTCCTGTAACTTTAGAAGCCTTATTAAAATATGTGGCAAAATTACTTCCGCTTTCAAGTTTCAGACTTCCTTCATCACCATTTATCTGTAATACTTTGACAGTTGTTTCATTGCCCTTTATGGCAAATCCACCTTCATTAACAGATTTAGCAGAATACTTTACTTTATCAACTGAAGTAAAATCTGTTCCTACTATCTTAACAATCTCAACCTTCCATGCAAAATATCCTCTTGAGGCTGCTGGCAATAATATGCTTGTTTCAAATATACCCGTTCCATTGCTTGAATACAATTTTCCATAATACTCATCATTAGAACCTCTGCCCTGAGTATTATCATAATACAGTAGTTCCTTCTTATCACTCTGGACATCATCAGCAAATATGCCATCCTGATTTCTGTCAATGTATATCTTTATTCTGTAATTGCCACTTGGTAAAGCTTCGCTTCCTCTGAATGTAACCTTGATATTACCATCAACATCATCAACCTTGGTTGTACCATCTAAACCATCAACTGAATACACAACCGGATTAGATAATTTACCATTATAATTAGTATATGTAGAACCAATAACCTCTCCAGGTTTCTTTATAAACTTTAACCGTATAGAAATCTTCTGTTCTCCCGGTTCTGAAACATCTGTATATGTCAGATTTCCGTTTGTTCCCTTATCAGCTAATATCTTAGTTATAAGATCATCCATTCTAAGCTTATACATATTAGTATCGATATCAGTTACTTTAGTGTCTCCAAAATACAGACCCTTATCAAATACTATTGGCATTCCTCTTAAAGTATAATCATATAACTTGTCATATACCTTATCAGTTATATCATTACCATTTAATTTTGCACCCTCAACATCTGAACCGACCCCTGAAATATAGGAACTGCCTTTGCTAAATACATTTCCAAGTACTTCTGTATTAAATGGTGTTACAGAATCTGATGTATTGAATTTATCTTTTCCATATGCCCCCATAATAATAAGGTCATACTCAGCCGCAAGGTCAACATTTTTACCAATTAACGCATTAGTTGAACAATGATCTATTACAATATTGTATGGAACTGTAAACTTATCCCCTGTACTATTTGTCTCTGTTGATAAACTGAACCATCTTCTTATATTCTTCTGATCTTCCATTGTACCTGTATATCTGTAATATCCAGCTGGCTCAACCTCTAATACCTTTATTGTGCTTATATTGGATGTATCAAAATCTCCTAAAATGTATCTGATAGCCTGAGAATATCTGAACGCATCTTCATCTCCTATTCCCAAAGCCTTTCTAGCATCTTCATAGTATGTTCCCTTATATGAGCCACCATTAAAATCACTAATCTTACCTATATCAGACTCTAACTCCTGCACAAGCGCATTAGGATTTTTTCTTGATAATGATGCTCTCCTTAAAGTCTGCTGTACACTATCTTCTGTACCATTATATCTTGGATATGAATAATTTCCATTAGCTCCATTATATTCACCGGTGCATATCCTTTATGACAGTCACTGAACATCGTAGAGCCAAATTCCATTTCAAAATTAGTTTTTTGGATCATCTGTACTTTGTTTAAGAAACAGTTTTAATGTATCATTTGATACATCAATCCACCCCTGTTACCTTCATACATTCTATTATTATTTCCAACATATTTATATGCAAAATCCTTAACGAAATAATCTCCGTCTATTGCATCCATAAGCATACATATCTTACCAATATTAGTTGTAATTGCATTTTCTCTGTTGAACAGTATACTACAGCTTTGCTGGCAGTTATATTTTCCATATATAAATGCAGTGCAACATCCGCCTTTAAATCATATGTACCTTTAGTCCAGTTATCTATCGAGGTAACTTCCTTTAGTTTTCTGCTTATACATTTGTAAGATATCATTATTAGTATATTTAGAAAAATAAACCAGTGAAGCAGAATCAATATCAGAGACTTTAACTTCTGATGCCTTGACATATTTAATATCAAGAGCACCATTCATCTTAGCACTATCAAATATAGAATAAGAAAAATATCTCTTATTGGTTTATTAGTAGATGGATCCTTAATTAACTCACCAACATTTCCACTTGCATCCACAGTATAAAACTCTAACTGTAAATTATTAAGATTATACCCTATCTGTCTTGCTATAGTCGAATCCGAATCCATTACTGAATACAATTTATCAGTATCTTTAATTCTGAAATAAGCCTTTGCAATCTTTCCTCCTAATGTAGAGTTAATTGAAGATATATATTTATGTGCATAATCTTTTATATATTGTGTAAACTGCTTATCTTTATTTTCATCTTCAGTTGTAACATAGCCTCCCCACTGATTAAAATTAACAGTTCCAACCTTAGGCTGGTCTTTCACAATATCAGTCCACTTTATAACACCCTGATTATCTGCAACCAGTGAACCAAGAACATCGTACGATTCATCAGGTACAATTTCAAGCACAATCATATGATTTCCATCAGCAGAATATGTCTTGCCACCTATAGTTACCGATGATGCAGCCTCCGCATCCTCTGGTTTACGAGTAACAACAATAAGAAGTACCATCAAAGCAAAGACTACCACAGAGGCAATTGCTGGAAAAATATACTTTTAAAACTGAATTTTTTTTTTCATCATTACTTACCTCCTGATATCTTAATAAAAATATGTATCTGAAATCTTACTCAGATCAGACTTATCACCCGCAACCGAACCTGTTGCCTTCAAAGTAACCTCTCCACCTGTTGCTTTCTGCAATGTAATATTGTCGCCGATTTTATTTCGCGCCATATACTCTCTTGTAACCGTTCGCACATTTTTCATTCGTTCAAGAGTTATTGAAACCTGAATTTCTGGATTAGTTGGAAGTGCCTCTATGATATGACCGTCTTTCAAAGTAAAATTAGATTTTGAAAGCTTCACATCAAACCCTCAACATAGTCACACGCTTCACTCTTTTTAGAAAGTGTATCATCGGTATAATACAGTTTCTTTTCTGCTTTGTCGTAATAATAGCCCCATTTTATATGCTTAGGATTAGTGGGGTCTGAAGTATCAGAAACCGTCTTGGTATAGAATTTTACATATGCATCAGTCTTATCAATATATATCGTATCCGCTTCCAGAATACTTTTTGATATCTGGTTCAGTACTACATCAGCATCACTCTGTATCTGCGCCAGTGATGTCTGTTTGCTGTAGCTTTTGACAGACTGGGCAACAAGTAATACAAGTGCCGTAAGCACTATACTGAAACTGCCATAGCAATCAATAATTCAACTAATGAAAAACCCTTATTGTTTCGCTTCATAATCTACTCCCGTTTACTAAACGCTTAATTCGTCGTTATTACCTTTCCGGTTGCATACCACAATTCAGAAGTATACTCTGTACCGGATGTCTTAATTATAAATGTGCCTGACTGTGCATCATCCTTATTAACATAATTATCAGACCTCACCTTAACAGCCTTGACCTGACCGTTATCTCTGGCATACTCAATAACCATTTCATCAGTTGAAAAATCTGCTTTAGCCGCAGACGGTGTTCCATTCTCATATGTAAATGAAATCCTTCCGCACCACATCTATACGAATCTTTTTCAACATATTCTGATGAAGAATCCTTTTCCACATCATTGAAATAACATAATCTCCGCCATCCTTTTAATAACAACCTGCCAGTCACCGCCTTAGACATTGTATTAGTCTTTAACTCACTGATTGTCGAATACAGATTCTTATTAAGCTTCTTGGCATTTCCTTTATATAAGACATTAATACCAATCATCGTAACAACCGTAACAACAGCAATTATTGCCATAACAACAAGAAGTTCCAATAAAGAAAATCCATGGTTATTTAATTGTCTCTTCTTTTCACACACTATCTTCCCCATCTCACATCTCCATATGAATTTCATTATTACTCTGTTGTTGCTGTTGAATAGGCCTCTTCTTCTTCGTATTTTCTCCACTTGTCAACTCTGACCATATCCCTGTAAGTCATCTTGTCAACAGTTAAAGTACCACTTGTAGTAGTTGTCTTTGAATTATAGAATCTGAAAATATGACCAATATCATATCCATTACGCAATGTTCCGTCTGTTTCATTTGCAGAAGCCATCCAGCCTTCCATTGCTGTCTTAAATGATGTCTCAGTATATCCATTGCTTACTGTGCAGCCACTTTCTACAGTTACCTTTCCTTTAGCGAGGATAACGCCACTAAAATCTACATCTACATCCACATTGCCCGTACACACTACAAGACCACTTGCAAAACCAACTGTGCTGATTTTTAATGTTTCTGTTGGATCAGCACTGTTAAGCTTATACACTGCATAATGGCTTCCATCAGTAAATCTAGGATAAGAATAAGTTGGTCTGCTCCACTTCTTAATAATTCTTCAATGCCTTCTTCATTAATAATGTTACCAAATACATCACCTAAAGTATAATTACTAAGATTAATTGAATTATACTTAGCTGGATTCCTTGAACTTAAATCATTCTGTAAATCAGCCCTGCTTGTATACCATCCTGATTCCTCATCACTCTTTAACGGATTAGCAAGAATCTTGTTAAGTACATCATATCTTAAAGCCCTGTCTGTACTTGCAGCTTTAATCTTTAACTCTGCTGCAGACAATGTAGAACCTGACGAACTTGTAATCTGTGAAAATGCTCCCGGTGTATTAATAGACACACCTGTAATGCTTGAATTAGTAAGTCCTTTAAATGAATCCTTTGCTGCAATAATCTGCTTTCTTAATTTTCTGGCATTATCCTTGTAATCATCACTCTTTCCTGAGATATATGATTCAAATTCAGTCTCATCAAAATAAGATTAGCATACTGGTTTCTGGCATAGTCATCCTTGAACTTAAAGTAATAATAAGTTTTGAATTAGCTCTTATATTAGCATCAGTGATAAGATGTGTTGTACTATCTGTTTCAAGAGTACTTTCATCTACAAGATTACCGTCTATATCAAAATAAGCATTTCTGCTCTCGTACTTTTCACTGGCAAGCAGATCATATGCAAAAAATTATTTTCATTAATATCACATGTAAATTTTACTCCGCTTGATGAGCTGTCATTAAGTGCTGATGGATTCTTTGAACCATTTGTAAGAAGCTTGACTGGTATCATATATATTGCCTGACTAATATTAACCGCTGAAGATTCACCCGTTGCATATGCACGGTCATCAGAAAACTTAATATAAGCACGACGCAACATATAACTGACCAAGTGAGCCAAATGTAATATGCGAATTAAGCCCGTTTACAATAATAGCACTACTGTAATTAGGTCTCTGCTTTGCAAGATTTCCTTCCTCATAACCAAATCCAAAGAAAGAACCATTAATATTGACTTCAGAATTTTCTCCATCCACAGTAAGGTCATCCTGAAGATTAAATGATGCAGCATTTGAATTAATTGTAACTCCATCAGAAACATTGATATTTTTTGCCCATAAAGAAGTATTGTTTACCGAAAGTCCTGAATTATTATCAGCTTCAATATTTCCACCACATACAAAATAACCACCACCCATTGTAAGACTGGCACCCTCATTAATCGTAAGCGCTGTTCCTTTAGCGGATGCTCCAGTTCCCATATGCACTTCCACTGATAGTTGCTGAAACATTTTTCGGTAAAATAATTCCACCATTACCTACAAGAGAATAATCAGCGAAACATAATGTTCCAACTTTATCATCATTCTTAAAATCAATCTCAATATCAGGCATACCTACTGCACCATTGAAAGTGATATAAGAATAATTTCCACTGTTATCAAGATATTTAACTACACAGTCATAAAACCGATTGCATATGAATAGAGAGGTGAAACGCCTGATACATCAAATGTAATCTTAGTTACCTTCTCAACAGAAAGCTTTGTATTATCTTCAATATAATTATTAAGAGTATCCACAAAAGAAGTATATATCTTCTTTTCATCAGCCTTAGTATCATCCGCATTCCAATTAGCAATAGTAAATGAGCCTGGTTGTCCAAGATAAAAGGCTATTTTAGCATCTGAACTAGGTACCCCTTCAAATAACTGCATTTTATTAAGTAAATCCTTAGTATACTTCTGTCGCATCTGCTGATTAGCTTCTTTGTTATTAATAGTTGTTCCTGTAGAATTAGTACTATATAACTTAGTAAGTTCTTCTTCATATGCAGTATTAAAACATTCAACAGAAATAACGCCAAGCGCAGCCCTGACTTCATCAACAGCTTGTTCTGCTGTATAAAAGATTTTGTAGACTGACTTGAAGCCATCTTCATTCTGAGATTTATCATTGTTGTTGTTGTAATAAGTGTAGATAATATCAGTACGAATGATGTCATCAACAGTACTATTACAATAGTAGAACCAGAATTATTCTTTTTACCTTTAAATAATACTTTTCCCATATGCTATCCTCACTCTTTTACTGACTAATCTTCCTTGGTTGTAGTAAGTGTTGTTATCTTCTCTGCTGTCGGCTCAGTATTACTGTCAACAATATCATCAATCTCATCCTTGACATCTCTCCAAAGCCATACATCCACAGTCATCTGATATAATACATCCTTATTGTTAATGTGCTTTGTAAGAGCACTGTTAATTTCTCCCCATTTTTCTATATTAGAATAAACAGTCACCGGAGTTGTACCATTCGCACTTGAAATAGCCTTAGCACCATTAATATAAACATTAGAAATATTCGTTCCCATTTTCTTATAAACAGGACTTCCAACAACTGTTGATGTATCGACTACCTTCTCCATCTCGAACAGATATACATCAACATCCTTAATCACATGATCTGCGCTTGTCAGGGAATATGTTGGAAGGATAATCATAGTTAATATTAATTCTCTCTGTTGCAACCGAACCAGATGTCATTTCTGCTTCTGTAACTGAATCAGTATAAGATTTACCACTCACAGCTTCACCCTGATATGGAGTATAGAATATGTACATATTCTTTGCATTATCTTTAATTTTACCAGATATTGTATATACTGCTGATGTACCTGAACCGGTAACATGTGCAGGGAATTCCCATGTTACCATATCCATTGAACGAGCCGTATAATCCGGATACTTGCCCGCTTCTTTTATATACTTATATGTAACATTAACTGAAATATCCTGTGTGAAATGATTAGAACTCTTCTCTTTAATAGATATAGTAACATCTATAGTCTTAGAAATATCCGTCCGCTGACTGCTGTCTTATTCAAATCGGAAAAATATTTAATCGCTTCTGTATCTGCTGAATCGTCTCTGTATACATAACTGTTACTTGCTGTAATATCTGCATATACAGAAAGACCAGCCGAATTGATATCGTTATTAGTTTTTATTGCCAGCCGCAGCATTCGCATTAGAATTATAAGGATTGCTGTTAAATTTTGTTCTTATAAAATACTTTTCACCATCAACACCTGTAAAATACTGCTGCCCTTTATCTGCTACAAGATATGTATTATTGCTTGTTCCAAGTGTCTGGTAATTATATTTGCCATTTCCATCAGCAAGATTATCCAGAGAAACAATTCTCGCCTCCTCAACAATATTATTAATTGCTGTATTGGCATTCTCTGTTCTTCTTGCCTTCGCATTAATTCTGGCTGCATTAGAAAATGTACTTAAAACCGGCAGAGATATGATTGCAAGAATAACAATTGCAACGAGAACTTCCACCAGTGAAAATCCCGAATTATTCAATTTCCTTTCCTAATGAATAAACTCATATCCCTCTCCCTTTATGTTCATTAATTAGTTAGTTGTAAGACTTCCTGATGAGAAAATATTTTCTGTTCCTGTCTTACTGTTAAATTTAGGCTCTGAGAACTTTCTGTCTCCACCCTCTATTGAATAGAGTGAAATAACAGCAGTTCCTGATACCGTACCGGTACTTTCACCATACGAAGCAGCTAATGAATCAATAGTACATTTGCTTGCATAAGTATTTATATACTTAATAAAATGCTTCCATTGTTCATAGTTTCCTTCATAAGTAATATTAATTGATGTCTTATATCCAACATAACTTGATGAATATGTACTTGTACCATTAGTATTACTTGAAGCAATCTGACCAAACTTATATATAGATGTCTTAGGCGATAAAGCTAAACTCTTTACCCATGTTCCAGTTACATCTTCTGTCTTATTAAAGAATTCAATTGTGTTTGGCTGTGAACTTCCAGAATCATACTTATCCATAAGTACAGCATATGCCTTTGATAATTTGTCTGTATCTGTAATATACTTCTGTTTATTATTATTCTTTTCTTTCAAATCCTTCTTAGTAACTTCGAGATTTGCCTTCTTTGTCGATAAAGTATCAACCTGTGATGACAAATTAGAATAACCAAAGAAGTAAGCAAGTGCCATAATAAGGACTGCCATAACTACTATCAATAATTTCTTATCTCTTTCTGAGATTTTTAACATTCCCTTTAACTTATCTTTATCCATCTGTCACCCCTCCTACTTAGCTGTTTTAGTTGATGCCTTAGTTTCCTGTGCTGAATCAGTAGTTCCACCTACAAATGTGCATGATAACGAGAATGTAGCCTGTGAAATTCCAAGACTATCTTTGCTCTCACTGATTGTAGGAACATCAACATTAAGAATAGCTGGATTCTTCTGCAGCTGCTGGATAAGTAAAGCAACAGATGCCTTGCTTCCTGCTTTTCCTGAAATTGATACTGCACCAGAACTTATCGTAAAACCTGATATAACTACATCACTTGGTACATTCTTTTCAAGATAATCAACAAAATCCTGCAATGAATCATCGCTGTCTGCTGTAAGTGCTGCAAATGCAGCTACATCATTATATTTATCTTTAACATTGTAGTATGAATTAACAACATCATTAATCGTACTCAATCCCTTAATATCTTTGTTAAGAGAACCTATCTGTGCATTAAGTGCAACAATCTGGACAAGAGGTATAACTACAAGAAGCGCTGATACAGCTATTGCGCCAAAAAATCCTATAATAATAGATTTGGTGTTTTCCTTCTTAGAACCAGCTTCCTGCATCTTTCTAGGAACGAAATCAACAGGATCAACTACTGCACCTAAGTTAGTAACATAACTTGTAAGAGTTGCCTCTTCTACATAAGCCTCTTATCAAGAACAATACCTTTAAGTGCCTCAACCTTAGTGATTGGCATATTCAACTCATTAGAAAGAAGTGTTGCAAATCCCTTGATTGTTGTTGAATGTCCGATAAGGTAAGCCTTCTGGATTGAAACCCTGTTTCTTGAAACATAATAGTCAATTACTCGGTTAATGTTACTTGCCATATATCTTAATGACTCAGTAACCTCGTCACCATCAAATCTTGAATGGAGAAGTGTCTCATTCTGAAGCTTTGTTGTAGCAGCATCATACTTAAGTCCATACTTATCCATAACCGCATTTACAAGCATTGACTTTCCATAAGGGACCATACGCTGTAACTGTAATACATTTTCCTTGAATATATTGATTACAGTACCATCATTTTCTACCTGAATAACAAGACTGACTTCTTCACCAATCTGCTGTTTCATAATCTGATATGTACTGTTACCTGCATAATCGACAAATGCGACTTTAAGTCCCAACGCCTTAGCAAGGTCATAATATGATTCAACAACTTCTGAAGGAACAGCTGCAACCATAATCTTTAACTTCTTCTGTCCCTGATCTTCTATTTCCTGAAGAACTGTGTGCTGGATAATATATTCATCCATATTAACAGGGAAATACTCAGTTGCATTAGCCTGAACAATTTTTTCTATTTTATTAGCTTTAACATTAGGAATAAGGACTTCCTTAGTAGCAAGTCTTGGAGAACTGATAGAAAATGCAACACTGTTAGAATTAAATCTGTGTTCAACAAGCACTCCCTTAATTGCTTTTGAAAGTGTATCAATATCTATAAGAATACCATCCTCATAGCACCCTTCCGGTGCAGGAATAGTAACAGTCTTATGAACAGTACTGTTCTTTCCCGATTTAGTGATTTCACATATCTTAATATACTCGTTATTAATAACGATACTTACTAATTTGCCTTTGGCTTTAACTGCAGCCATAAATCCTCCTATCCAGCTCCCCACATAATAAGCTAATCAATCTAGTTTAATATATATAAATTTCTGTATCAATCATTGGTATCTTAACAATTAAAATCCCATTAATGACAGATAACAGTTAATTATATTCGTACCAAAAAGCATGGCTATCGTAAGCCCTGCACACAAATATGGTCCAAATGCAAGCACATGCTCTGCATCCGTAACCTTCATACGGATGGAATGAATGACTGCACCTAAGATGCAGCCAATCAGAAATGCCAGGATTATGCACTTCCATCCTAAGAATAATCCTGCAAACGCCATCAGCTTAATGTCTCCACCGCCAAATGCGTCAATACCTTTAATTGCCCGTCCAATAAATAAGCAGACAAGCATAAATCCACTTATAACACAAAACCCTATTAGGTAATCTAATAGGTTCTTGTGATCTAATATTATTCTTATAACTCCCAGCACACCAATTGCCACATTTAGTGAAAATGGTATTTCGAAAGTTCTCCAGTCTATGACTGAAATAACAAGAAATATCGAAAACGCAAAACACATAAGTATACTTACCAGATTAAATCCATGTACCAAGAAGACTATCACATACATTATTCCATTGGTCGCTTCAATGATTGGATACTGTGGTGATATCTTTGCTTTACAATGTCTGCATTTTCCGCCTAATATTATGTAGCTCACCAGTGGTATGAGATCATACCACTGGATTTTCTCGCCACATGTCATACAATGCGAATGTTCTGTAGCTATATTCTCTTTTAAAGGTAATCTGTAAATCAGTACGTTCAAAAAACTTCCGAATACGGTACCGTATAGAAAGATAATGAAGTACAGTAATATTTCGTATTGCATAATTATTAGGTCCTTAGGTTTTTGTTAAATATGTAATGTTGATTAGATTACTCTGCAACCATATCAATCTTTGACTTTGTCTTTGTACTATCAACGCCTACAACTTCTACTTTTACTTTTCCGTCAGCAGTAATTGTAATTGTTATTGGGCTTGAACCACATGCTTTTGACTTCAATTTTGCAGAAAGCACTCCATCATCACTTAACTCTGTCTGTAATTTAGCATTAAATGTTGTAGCTGCACCTGATGAAGCATCTGCTGTAAGAGTTCCACCGCTTAATGTTCCCTTATATCCTGTTCCTAAATCTGCATTAACACTTTCAACTGAAAGTGCTGTAGTAACACAACCTCTAACTGAATCAAGTGTCTGAAGATCTGTTGATTCTCTTGATTTTTCAACATTTCTGATAAGTGTTGGTGCAAGTACACCTACAAGTACTGCCATAATTGCGATAACTACGATAAGTTCTACTAAAGAAAATCCTTTATTATTTAATTTTTTTGTTTTTTGTTTTTTGTTCATCGTCATACTCCTTATTCTGCAACCATATCAATCTTTGATTTTGTATTTGCTGATGTAACTCCAGCCACTTCAACCTTAACCTTACCATCTTCTGATATTGTAATTGTTATTGTATCAGCTCCTGTGTTTTTGCAAACCTTAGATTTAAGCTTTGCATTTAAAACACCATCATCACTCAATTCTGTTTGCAACTTTGTTGTGAAATCAGATGTTGCCCCACCTGAAGATTTTGAAAGGGAACCATTCTTTAATGTACCAACAAATCCTGTTCCTAACTCTGCATTTATGCTTTCAACTGAAAGTGCTGTAGTAACGCACCCTCTAACTGAATCAAGTGTCTGAAGATCTGTTGATTCTCTAGATTTTTCTACATTTCTGATAAGAGTTGGAGCAAGTACACCTACAAGTACTGCCATAATTGCGATAACAACAATAAGTTCTACTAAAGAGAAACCTTTGTTACCTAACTTTTTCTGTGTTTTTTTCATGTTTCATATCTCCCTTTTTGAAAATATTTATATAAATCTGCCATCATAAGCGACATGCATGGCAAATCATATACTTAATTAAGCGCTTCCTAATGTATTGTATAACTGAATCATCGGCTGATAGATTGCCATGATAAGCAGTACAACTACGAATGCCATAAGTACAATTATTACCGGCTCCATAAGTGATGTGAGTGTCTGTGTCTGAACTTCTACTTCTTCCTCATAATATGTAGCCGAATTAGTAAGCATTTCCTCTACATTACCAGTCTCTTCACCGATGCCAACCATATGCACAACCATTGCTGGAAATAATCCCGTTGCTTTTAACTGGTTTGAAAGAGGAAGTCCAAGTGAAACTCCATTCTTAACCTTTTCTAAGCCATCATAAAATAACACATTCTTCATAGTTGAAGCCGATATCTCAAGTGCATCAATCATTGGCATACCTGCCTGAAGGAGTGTGCTCATTGTTCTTGCAAATGAAGCACAAGCTGACTTAGTCTGTAATAATCCAAATACTGGTATCTTAAGCTTAAGCTTATCAAGGTTATGTCTTCCATTATCGGTTTTCTTATACATTTGAACACCTACAACTATTCCAACCACAACAATTATGTATATATACCAGTAATTCTTTAAACTGTTACTCATAGCAAGAATTGCTTTTGTCGTAACTGGAAGTTCACTGTCAAGATCTTCGAACATTGTCATAAAGCTTGGAATAACAAATGTAAGCATTACAATTACTACACCAATCATTACACATATAAGCACTATAGGATACATCATTGCTTTCTTAACAATTCCATTAAGCTTGGCATCCTTTTCAAACTGTATAGCCATTCGTGTAAGAGAATTCTCCAAACTACCTGATGCCTCACCAGCTCTTACCATATCAATAAGAATACTTGGGAATGCATCATTCTGTCTCATAGAATCAGATAAGTTCTCACCTTTTTCTACATTAGACTGTGTATTAACAATTGCTTCTTTTAATTTTTTATTCTCTGTCTGTTCTGCAAGCATCTCCAACGCATTGATAACACTTACACCAGCCTTCAATATACTTGCAAACTGTCTACAGAATACACTCATGTCTCTTGCAGGTATCTTTTTCCCTTTAAATATAGGAATATTAACATCTTTATCAAGTGCTCCCTGCTTACCGATTGATACTGGAACCAATCCTTGTTCTTTAATCTTTCTGGCAGCTTCTTCCCGGCTTTCAGCCTCAACTGAGCCTTTAACATCTTTTCCCGCGGCGCTAACCGCTTTGTATGAAAAACTCTCCATACCTCTCTCCTCATCATTACTTGGATTTATATCCTGAATTGTGCTATTAGTATAACACATTCATAATTTGTTCACAATATTTTTACCAAAATAAACAAAAAATAATATGTCTATTTATAGTACTTTATATCTATATCATGCATTCTTATTAAACACTACATACCAAAAGGGGGATTTTTGTACAAAGTGCATTATAGATTATATTAGTCATGACAAACAAACTCACTGACTCTGTCTTTTCTTATCTTTCTGATATTCTTTTCCTCTTTTATGTAATACCATTGTCCTTTCTGTGCTATGTTTTTGCATTCTATGTTAAGATATGACTTTCTTGTATCAGTGAATATGTCAACATATTTATTCATTTTCTTATTAACTGGTTCTAAATATGTAAAATATGATAAGCAGCTTAATAAAAACATGTAAATAAATACTTCACTTATTTTACTTTTCCCTATGTATGTCATCCACATTGAAACAGTTAATGCAACCGCCGGTACATAATATATAATATTTATTATTACTCTTGCCTTGTTATTTTTAATTTTGTTATATATATAATCTTCAGTATTCATCTCACAATACGCAAGCACTTGCAAAACAACAATTAATGCAATATTTATACTCATAGATATTACACTATTAACCCCTGCGGCACATAATATAGTCGCAACAATCGCAAATAAAACAATTGGTACAACCATGTCAATCAAAGGTTTAAAAAATAGATATATTCTTTTAAACAAACTAAACCTTTCCGTTAATATCCATTCTTTCTTCGGCAAGCACTCTCCATTTGATATTTTAGCTATCATAGTAATAACCGAAATAACTGCGCCAATAACACCTGTAATAATATTTATATCATCCATATAATCTATCTCCTTTTTCCTTATCAGTCTATTTATGTATTTATATCGGCACATTTTCAAATATCTGACATAAAAAAACAACATCAGCAGTTTTCTTGCAGATGTTGCTTAATATCATTTTTTATTATGCCATTTGTTATGTCCGCTTTGTTTTTATAGGTGTTTCTCTAAGTATATTATTGCTGATTGCCTGCCATCTCATGTGATACCTATATGTAGTCGCATCCGCAATCTGTTTATAGGTACTTTTTTCCAAAAATCATGCCTCTCACACGCATTTTTCTCTATATTTACTTATAAAAAGCTTCCTCGTGTCTGCCTTATAGGTTATTTCCAATGATTTTATGCTATTCCACCTGAATTATGCCTATAAAAACAACGGTAATCACTTTTCTTATAGGTGCAAGCTTAATTAGTCGGCTTCCAGCTCGCCAAAAAAACGAAATCCCCACTATAAAAACCCATTGTTATCTAAATTCATAAATACTATCTGCTTGTGTTATTGCTATATTCATGCCGACTCATTCTTCTGGGCACTTATATCCTGCATTAATCATGTCAGCTTTCAACTTTTCCACACTTATTCCAAGCTTTTGTGCACCTTTCTCCATACTTATACTCTTGTCTTCCACAAGGGAATATATCATCTTGTTTCTTCCTTCTTCTCGGCCTTCTTCTCGACCTTTTCTTTCGCCTTCTTCTCTTACTCCCTCTATATAATCCTTTTCATCAAATTCTGTCAGAAGCATATCCGTCACCTCCGCTTTGTTTTTATAAATATTTCTCTAAATATATTATTGCTGATTGCCTGCCATCTCATGTGATACCTATATGTAGTCGCATCCGCAACCTGTTTATAGGTACTTTTTTCCAAAAATCATGCCTCTTCCACGCATTTTTCTCTATATTTACCTATAAAAAGCTTCCTCGTGTCTGCCCTATAGGTTATCTCCAATGATTTTATGCTATTCCACCTGAATTATACCTATAAAAACAACGGTAATCACTTTTCTTATAGGTGCAAGCTTGATTAGTAGGCTTTCCTCCGCTACTCAGAACCATTTTCTTACAAAAGCGCTGGTCGCTTCAGTAGCTTTATTCACGCTAATTCATTCTTCTGGGCACTTATATCCTGCATTAATCATGTCAGCTTTCAACTTTTCCACACTTATTCCAAGCTTTTGCGCCCCTTTTTCCATGCTTATGCTCTTATCTTCCACAAGGGAATATATCATCTTGTTTCTTCCTTCTTCCCGGCCTTCTTCTCGACCTTCTTCCCGGCCTTTTCTTTCGCCTTCTTCTCTTACTCCCTCTATATAATCCTTTTCATCAAATTCTGTCAGAAGCATATCCGTCACCTCCGCTTTGTTTTTTATAAGTGTTTCTCTAAGTATATTATTGCTGATTGCCTCTTCTATTGCAAGTGAAACTGCTTCGGTGAATATTTCTTTTTTGCTTTTTTCAATACTATTCTGACTATATTTCTTCGCTAAATCAGCAGTTTTACCTCTTATCATGGCTATAAGCTTTGAATACTCCATCAATTTCTGGCATTTGTTCATTATCTCTTTATTGCAGCCATAATTAATGTTAAGCAGCAGTACTTCCACATCCAGACACGGCTTCTGATTTTGGTTAGCTTCATTTCTAACAAATAAATCCGCAAGCCTCTGCACGCTCTTTTCCGTTTCATCTTTTTCACCATTATAAAACACCACATATCTTGGAAAAGGCAGTTTTACTTCTGTCTCATTGTATATTCTTAAGGAATTTCTTTCAATATAGCCCTTGTAAAGCTCTGCAAAATAGATAAGTCCTCTTATCGGCATATTTTTATTAACACTGCTTTGATGTTCATATAGATTTAATTCACTATCAATAACGAAAGCTATGTCATTCTTATACCCGACATATATAACATCTTCTATTGTGTTCACCGTTATAAGTTTTTCGTCTGTATGCTCTGTGTTGTTCAACGCATTGTACAGACTCAGCAGATCCTTTTTCTCTTCAAATACCTTTCGAAACAATGCATCCTTGAATTTTCTGTTAATCTCTACCCCCATTTAGCTTCCTCCTATATTACAATTTGTCAAATCATAATATATAAATCCGCTCAACGCAAACAGCATTTATGTCACATTCGGTAGAGTTTATGTCGTATTCGGCAGCTTTCATGTCGCATTCGGTCGTTTTCTCGTCATATTTGCAGTTTTTTATTTTTTATATGCACATCATGAAATTTCTTTTACTTCCAGCCTTTCCCCGCCAATCCAAGGAACATAAACATATACGGCGTCGTATAAAACATTGTATTTCCAGTAAACGCGCATACTGCATACGCTATCACGCACCCCGCCGCCGCTATTGTTGTAAGTGTCAGCTTCTTAATCCCTTTCAGCTGGCACACAAGCATTGTAATAAGCGAAGCCAGATAAAACAGCAATCCCGGAATCCCAAGAAATACCATATGCTGTATATATTCATTAGCTGGTCTGTCTGTCCACGGAAGCATTGCGTCGGAATACTTATCATTAAGCTGTTCTGGTCCGTATCCTACAACCGGACTTTCTGGAATCATTTTAAAGCATGCCTTCCATAATACCATTCTTCCTGTTCCTGCCGATTCCATATCATCAGCCTCCGTAATAATGGAACGTGTATCATGTGCAAGTTTCCTTAAATCTCTGCCAACATTTTCTCCTGCGCTTGATGGAATCATATCCGCCATACTCATGATGCTAAGTACAATAAGTACAGCCAGTGGTATAATAATGCATTTATTCCTGTGTGTACTGATTGCATATATAATGCACACACATACAACGCCTGCAACCGTTCCCAGATATCCGCCAAATGTATTATTAACAAGCAGACAGAATAACTGGAATGTCATTCCGGCAGCACACAATATTTTCAGCTTAATATTTTCTTCCATAAGATATAATCCGGTCATTACAAGCACTGACATATTAAGGTAGTATCCCATATGGTTAAACTGATTAAACACTGTCGCTCTCTGTGACCTGAACACTTTATCAAGAATTCCATAATCCTGTAACAACAGACATATTCCAAGTATCACAGACACTACAGCATATGAAGCAAATACATTTTTTCTTCGTTTTTCATTCTTTATGATATGCGCACACATATATACTGCCGCATAATAAAAATATGTAAGCAGCCCGTCATATCTGTACCATGTTCCAAAAAAAGATGTATGTATATCCTTTGAACACAATGTACAGATTCCACTCCATATAAGAAGCACTATAAAAAAGATATTCCACGGCTCTTTCTTGAAAAAATCCGCAAAGCTTTGTTTTATAGAGCCTTTATTCCACAATATCAGCCCCAGACCATACACAATAACAAACTGAATTGTCAACAGCCCCATGAACATAACTGTAACCTGGTACTTCGACAGCATATGAAAACGGTACACATACCCTTCAACATTTTTCCCAGCCCACATTGCATGAGTTATTATAGATGGAAGTGGCAGCGCACTCCATAGTACAAGAAGCACTGCTGCCACCTTTTCAAAAGGCTCTCTTCCGAGAACCTCATATATTTCTTTAATGCTTTTACATTCTTTTAATTTTGCAAACATTTCTCTCCCCTACTCACATATCACATCCGCATATTAGAAGAACTGATTAACTCTCTTGGTAACATAATTAACATCCTGAGCATAACTTACCGCATTCTCAGCATCTATCACACCCTTATTATACAAATCAAGAAGTGCATCATCCATAGATATCATTCCGTCTTTTCTTCCTGTCTGTAAAACACTTGTAATCTGATATGTCTTAGCCTCACGGATAAGATTCTTTATAGGAATGGTTCCATGCATTACTTCAAATGCAGCTACCCTTCCTCTTCTGTCAGCCGTCGGTATAAGCTGCTGTGAAATAACAGCTTCAAGAACAACTGCAAGCTGGATTCTTATCTGCTGCTGCTGGTGTGGCGGAAATACATCAATAATTCTGTCAATAGTTGCCGCTGCGCCAATTGTATGAAGTGTTGAAAATACAAGGTGTCCTGTCTCAGCCGCAGTTATGGCTGTTGATATTGTCTCAAGATCTCTCATTTCTCCAACAAGAATAACATCAGGATCTTCTCGGAGCGCTGCCCTTAATGCATCTGCATAAGAACGTGTATCAAGCCCGATTTCCCTTTGGTTAATCATGGCTTTTCTATGACTGTGAAGATACTCTATAGGATCCTCCAGTGTTATTACATGTGCATTGCGGTTATCATTAATCCTGTCAATCAGTGAAGCAAGTGTTGTAGACTTACCTGAACCCGTAGGACCTGTTACAAGCACAAGCCCTCTCTTCTTGGAATGCAGGTCAATAACTGACTTAGGTACACCAAGACTTTCAGGGGAAGGGATTTCTGTTCCAACAATTCTCATTGCACAGGCAACAGAACCTCTCTGCCTGAACACATTAACTCTGTATCTGCCTATATTCGGAATCGAGAATGAGAAATCCAGTTCTCCTCTGTCCTTAAACATATTTTCCTGTCTCTCATCCATAATATCAAGAATAAGCTTTTCACAATCTGCCGGAGTAAGCCTTGGATATTCAAGATCAACAAGGTCTCCATTAATTCTGACTCTTGGTGGCAGTCCGACTGTAACATGTACATCACTTGCCTTTTTTTCTTTTGCTATCGTAAGCAGCTGCTCTACTGTAAACATAATACAACCCCCATCACGCAGCCATTAATCAATCTGCTCTAATTCTATTTCAACAATTTCATTATCATCTGACCTGCCGGCTGATAATCCGGATGCCAAAGATGATGCTGGTGCTGCCGGCTTCTTAACTGCTCCGGCATTGGCATTCTTTGCATTAGGCTGTGAATCATCTTCCTCTGCCTCATAAGTAGCCTTAACCATCTCAGCAATTGTTGTAACGCCTTCCTTAACAGCATTGGTTGCCGCCATCTTAAGTGTATTCATTCCCTCACTGATTGCCTGATTCTTAATATCCTCTGCATCAGCATGTTTAGAAATAAGTCTCTTAATAGAAGGTGTTATCTTCATTATCTCATAGATACCAAGTCGTCCATAGTAACCCGTTCCATTACAAAGCTTACATCCACATGGTTCATATACTGTAAATGGTTCATCCGGATTAAGGCCTAACATTTCTTTCTCTGCTGCACTTGCCTCTTTAGGCATCTTGCAGTCACACAGCTTTCTTACAAGTCGCTGGGCAATAATACCAACAAGCGAATCAGCTATAAGGTAAGATTCTATTCCCATATCTTCAAGACGGGCAACAGAACTTGCTGTACTGTTAGTATGTAATGTACTAACAACCAGATGTCCGGTAATAGAAGCTCTTACTGCAATCTCAGCTGTTTCACCATCTCGGATCTCACCAATCATAATGATATCCGGATCCTGTCTAAGGATTGATCTTAAGGCAGTTGCAAATGTAAGGTTAGCCTTATTATTAACCTGTACCTGATTGATACCATCAATATTAGCCTCGACAGGATCTTCAACTGTGATAATATTAACATCTTCTGTATTCAGTTCACTTAAAGCTGTGTAAAGTGTCGTAGACTTACCAGATCCTGTAGGTCCTGTTACAAGAATAATTCCATGTGGGTTCTTTAAGATATCATCAAATACCTTAAGGTCAGCCGGTGTAAGTCCAAGCTTGGATTTATCAATGTTAAACCCTTCTTTGGACGCAATTCTCATAACGCATTTCTCGCCATATACAGTAGGAAGATTAGATACACGGATATCATACTCTCTTCCGTCTACATTAAGAGTAATACGGCCATCCTGTGGCTTTCTCTTTTCAGAAATATCCATACCTGACATAATCTTAATACGGGTTGTGATAGCACCAAGAAGCGTATTATCATAATCAATAATTTCACGGAGATTACCATCAATTCTGTACCTTACACGAATACTCTTCTCCATTGGCTCTATATGTATATCGGAAGCTCTCTGTCTTACCGCCTGCTCTATAACACTGTTAATAAGCTGAACAATAGGCGCATTCTCAATTTCTTCTCTTCTTGCCTTATCTTCCTTAGTCTCTTCCTTGAATACGTCCCCCTGTTCCTTCTTATAAAGGTCAACAATACTCTGTGCCTGCTTCTGTCCAAATGCTTTATCAAAGAAAGCATTAATATCAGACGCATTAGCAAGAACAGGAACTACCTGCTTGCCTGTAACAATATTAATATCATCCATGGCAAGAATATTAGTAGGATCAGCCATAGCAACTCTTATTGCTCCCGGATTATCAGGTGCATCGCCAAGAGGAACAAGCGTATACTTTCTCATAATATTTTCATCAAGCATAGAAAGTACATCTTCGCTGACATCTGTTTCTCTCATATCAACAAAATCTATTCCAAGACTGTCGCAAAGTGCTTCATTAATATCCCTCTGTGTTGCATATCCAAGTGCAATAACCATTTCACCAAGCATCTTGCCCTGCTCTCTCTGTCTTGAAAGCGCAGTCTGTAACTGATTCTCATCAATTATGCCTTTTTTAACAAGTACGTCTCCCAAACGTATTTTCTTTCTATAATTCACCCTTCAACCTCTTTCCGCAGGTCAACTCCCCCTGCTTTGACCAATTTTACTAAATTATATCACATAAACAGATATTTACAAAATAGTATTTTTATTTTATCTCATTAATCGAATAACTGTTACTTTTACTTCCGACACATTCCTCATACAGCTTTTCATAATTGTCACTGCATACATATCTTTTATTCTCGTTATCATGGTTCATGTCAAATGTTCCATCCACATTAATATAAGTATTGCTGTATGAAAAAGCAAAATATACCGTTCTGCTGTCTTCTGAATCTGATATAACTGCTGATGCAAATACATATATATAATTGTTAACATCCGTCTGTTTTCCGTTTCCTGAAAGGAAATAAACACCCGTCACCTTGCTGTCTGTACATGTTTCATTATTCACATGATAAAGAAATGATGCATCCTTTGTTGCTTTATAAAGCATATGGAAAGTATTGGAAGATGTTTCAGAAGCAATTGTTTCCAGAACCTCTTTTTTCACCTGTTCCACTATTTTCTTATCAACCTGTGATACATCCGTTGTAAAGCCAGGAAGCCTGTCCGCATTATAAGACTGTTCCACATTATCAGCAAGGAATCCATGTCTTGCTATATCCTCATAGGAAGCCGTACATGTAACCTTTACCGATTCTCCAAAACTGATACCGCTGTCTTTATCTGCCGTAAATGTAAGCCCTGAAAGATATTCATCATCCCAGTTATTAGTTATACTTACTGACGCTTCCGGACTGATTCCCGAAAACAACACATCAACTTTATCAAACAATTTAATTGCAGTTCCTTTCTGGATTCCCGCAGCTTTTATCTTTTTATTGCCACTTCCCATATTAACACCTGCAGCATCCTCATACTTTTTATCAATCTCAAGGCGTACCTTGTACTTATCACCATTAGATACATCCTCTGCCTCTGTTGATATATCTATAGAAGCAATCAGCATTTTAACATTGTATGCTTTATCCGAATCGGTACTTTTACCCATAAGTTCTTTATACAGGCTGTCCTTATTAAGAGTAAACACTGGTTTTGCATATCCGTTAGCGCCCTCATAGCTTATAGTTATATAATCCCACACATCAAACTGCTGTGAACGGATAAAAAGTGCAACTGCTATTACCGCTATAACTCCGGCTGCAGCGATAACCAGTCCTACGCGGCGTTTCTTAATTGTCCGTCCCATGAACTGGAACTCCTTCTTAATCTCCTTTTCAATTGCTTCGCCCTTATGCGAAAATTCCTTTAACTCCATCTCAACCTCCTATTGGTCTGGTTGCCTCTCTTAACATATCCTTTTCTTCACCCTCAAAATACGACTCAAGTGTCTTATATACTCTTTCCTGATACTTATTGAGCCGCTCAATATCCACAGCATCAAGATAATTTACATCAACAAGTTCTAAGTCTATCGGAACAACTGTAAGCATGTCAAACTTTAAAAATGTGCCATATTCATTGTCGAAGTCTTTCTGACATACAATCTCATTTTCAATTCTTATACCGAACCTGCCCTCAATATATACCCCCGGCTCATCAGATGTAACCATGCCCTCTTCAATAACTGCAAGGTCATTCTTGCCCGGATTGTGCTTCCATCGAAATCCGTTAGGACTCTCATGCACATTCAAAAGGTATCCTATGCCATGGCCTGTTCCGCAGCGGTAGTCCATTCCGACATTCCACAGTGGTGCTCTGGCAAGAATATCAAGACTGAAACCGTTACAGCCTTTTAAGAATTTTGCATTTGCCAGGCTTAACATGCCTTTAAGTGTAAGTGTGTAATACTTCTTCATCTCATCAGTCACAGTTCCAAGTGCTATTGTTCTTGTTATATCAGTTGTTCCACGCATATACTGCCCGCCTGAATCCACAAGCAGCATGCCTTCCGGCTTTAAAACAGCCGCATTGGTTTCATCTGCATGGTAATGCATCATCGCTGCATTTGCATTATATGCACTGATTGTGTCAAAACTTAGTTCAATGTAATCTTTTATATTGCTCCTTAAATTGTCAAGATATGCCGCTGCATCTGCCTCTGTTATATTACCTGATGCTACATTTTTCTTAAGCCAGAATATGAATTTTGTTACAGCCACGCCATCGTCAACATGTATGCTGTATAGATTCCTTATCTCTGTCTCATTCTTTATTGCCTTAAAAAGCATTGCAGGATTGTCAGACAGTACTGCTTCCACATCTCTTCCAGACTGTATAAGCTCATATATACGCATATTCACACGTCTCTTATCAATAAGTACTTTTCCATTCATTCTGGCAATGTCTCCATATATGCTGTCATATGGCAGCACCTTTACACATGCCTCTCCGAATTTTGCCAGTGTCTTATCATCAAACCTGTCCTTATCAGTATATATGTATGCTTCATCCTTAGTTATCACTGAATACGCCATAATAACAGGGTTGCACTCAACATCGCATCCCCTTATATTGAATGTCCAGCATATGTCGTCAAGCGTTGCCATAATATGTATATCAGCATTTTTATTATCCATGTACTTTCTTATTCTTGAAAGCTTGCTTATTATGCTTTCTCCTGAGTACTCTTCATCAAGATAAAATGCTTTGCTGTGTGGAAACTCTGCCCTGTTCTCATATATATTCTCAATTGCATCAAAATCATACAAACAGCCAGCTCCTGCTTTTTTACATATATCAGACAGCTCAATTCCTTCTTCAGCCGGCATGGTTCTTCCATCAAATCCCATGCTCATTCCATCTTTAACTATACTCTCACAGTACTGTGCCACATTCATAACGCCCGGAGCACCGACCCTCATCAGTGAAAAGCCTGTCCCTTCAATCTGCTTTTCAGCCTGCACGAAATATCTTCCGTCAGTGAAAAGCCTTGCATCATCCTGTGTTATAACAGCTGTTCCGGCAGAGCCTGTGAATCCGGTAATGAATTCTCTTTCCTTAAAATAATCTCCTGCATACTCCGATATATGGTAATCACCTGTTACGACTACATATATATCAACGCCTTCTGATTTCATGGTATCCCTTACTTTAGATAATCTGCCTGCTATTACCTTTGCATCTGTAATCTGCATTTCATGTCCTCCTGACTATATTATCATATAAGTTTCCGCTCAATAAGCACTTCTCTTAATTTACCAAGTGCCTTTTTCTCTATTCTGCTCACATAGCTTCTGCTTATTCCAAGCCTGTCAGCAAGTTCATTCTGTGTACATTCCTTTGCACCAAAAAGTCCATACCTGTATTTTAATATCTCTATCTCTCTTGATGCAAGCACCTTTTCTATATTACCATATATACACTTAATCTGCTCATAAAACATATAATCTTCCACAGCATCAGGCTGTTTCTTCTCCGAATCTTCTCCGATAATATCCTTAAGGCTTATCTCATTTCCCTCTTTGTCCTTTCCTATAGGCTCATTAAGAGACACTTCCCGTTCCTTCTTTTTATCCTGACGGAAAAGCATAAGAATCTCGTTGTCTATACATTTGGCAGCATATGTTGAGAATCTCACATTTCTTTCTATGTCAAATGAATCAACAGCCTTAATAAGTCCTATTGTTCCCACTGAAATAAGGTCTTCATTAATATAATCACGTTCAGTAGAGGTATATTTTTTGACTATATGTGCAACAAGACGCATGTTCTTTTCTATAAGAGCATTTCTGGCCACACTATCGCCTTCGCGTAATTTTATCAGCAATTCTTTCTCTTCCTGTGCCGATAATGGTTTTTCAAATGTTTTCAAAAAGGCACCCCTACACATTTTTATATATCATATGTGTAAAGGTGCCTTTAATTGCCTATCCAACTGTCTCTTTAATTTAACTGTTAACTTCTGTTTCTTCTTCCTGACGTCTTAAGATATCATACTTATCAAGCTGGATTCCCAAATCAATATAAAGGTTCTGCTTAGGATGTGGACAGCTCTCCATATCCTTACCATTCTCATCAACAATACGCTTAACTGTGACTTCTATATTCTGTCCGTCCGGCTTCATAACCTCAATTGTCTCTCCAACTGAGAACTTGTTACGTTGCTCAATATGGTAAAGTCCCTGCTCGTTAACATCTCCTACGATACCAAGATATGTGTATTCCCTGATATATGTGTTACTGTCATATATCTGTGTATTCTCATCCGGCTTTCCAAAGAAGAAACCTGTTGTATACTGTCTGTAAGTACATTTGCTTATCTCGCTCTTATAGAATGGGATTCTAGCCTTGTACTTCTCCGGGTCTTCTATAAAATCATCAATAGCAAGTCTGTAAGTTCTTGCAACAGTTGCAACATACAGTGCTGTCTTCATACGTCCTTCAATCTTAAATGAGTCAATACCTGAACTTACCATCTCTGGAATATGCTCTATCATACATAAATCCTTAGAGTTAAATATATATGTTCCTCTCTCATTCTCATATACAGGCATGAACTGTCCCGGTCTGTTCTCCTCAACAACAGCATATTTCCAACGGCATGGATGTGTACATGCTCCCCTGTTAGCATCTCTTCCTGCAAGGAAGCTTGATAACAGGCATCTTCCTGAATAAGATATACACATCGCTCCATGCATGAATGTTTCAATCTCCATCTCATCAGGAATATGCTCTCTTATCTCCTTAATCTCCTCAAGAGATAATTCTCTTGCTGAAACCACTCTCTTAGCGCCCTGATTCCACCAGAAATTATATGTCATATAGTTAGTATTATTAGCCTGTGTGCTTATATGTATATCAATATCAGGAAGTACTTCCTTTGCTATTGTAAACATTCCCGGGTCCGATATAATAAGCGCGTCAGGACCTACTTCCTTAAGTTCCTCAAAGTAAGCTCTTGCACCCTCAAGGTCATAGTTATGTGCCAGAATATTAGCTGTAACATATACCTTGACATTTCTTTCATGGGCAAACTTAACGCCCTCTTTCATATCTTCTATTGAAAAATTCTTAGCCTTAGCTCTTAATCCAAATGCTTCACCACCGATATATACGGCATCAGCACCGAATATTACTGCTATCTTTAAAACTTCAAGACTGCTTGCAGGTATAAGAAGTTCTGTCTCCCTGCCATTATACATATGTCCTGCCATATTATTCTCCTTTACTGCTTTACACTAAGTGTAATTCCATCTCCAATAGGAACAATTGATGTCACAAAATCCTTTGAATGAGTAAGCTCATACACATACTCTCTTATCCTTGTATGAATTGTTCTGTTCCTTCTTGTAACTGCATAACGGGATTCCACTAGTTCTCCCTCCTGCAGAATATTATCCGATATAAGAAGTCCGCCTTTTCTAAGGACTCTCTTAATATCAGGAAGATAATTAATATACTGTCCCTTGGCAGCATCCATGAATATGAAATCATATGGACCTTCCAGAGTCTTCAACACTTCCAGAGCATCTCCCTCTATAAGTGTTATAACATTCTCTTTTCCTGCCCTTTTAAAATTATTTCTTGCCACAGGTATTCTCTTATCATAATTCTCTATTGTAGTAATTGTGCATTTTTCCGGCATATTCTCACTCATAAGAATAGATGAGTAACCTACTGCTGTTCCAACTTCAAGAATCCTTTCAGGCTGTACAAGCTGTAACAGCACCTTCAGCAAATTACCCATCTCTTTTCTAATGATTGGGACTTCATCCGCAATCGCTTCTTTTTCAATTGTATTACATATATCAGAATTACCACAATCGAGAGAATTAATATAGGCAACTACTCTTTCATTGACTATCATATATTCCCCTTACAATTAAGTTATTCTTCCTCACTGTCTGACTGCGCCAGCACTTGCATAATCTCAGTAGGTGTCATTCCCGTGTTAAGCTCATAAGTTCCACCTACGAATTTATCCTTATAATCTGAGAACTGAATCTGAAAATATGCTATTGTCTTATCCTGTACAAGTCCCTTGTCATAAAGCATACCAGCAAGCTTCTTAGCCTGTATGCCTGTTGTTATAGTAACCTCAACTGTACGGGCATTATCCTGCGAATCAACTGACTGCTCATTGAATACCTTCTCACCAAATGAATATGCCTTACTTCCCATAAAAAAGATAAGATATATTCCCAAAACAATTATTAATACATTCAGTGATACTGATATCAGCATTCTGATTGATTTATTGCTCATAAAACCTGATTCTCCTCTTCCTTAATAAGCTACACTATATATGATTCACCCTAAAAAATCAAGGTCTATGTCAATTGCCTCCGCTATATCCTTATATATATCTCTCATAAATCTGCAAAATGTAATCTCTGTCATAAGATATCTGTTTACAATGTCCTGATTCCTCATGTCGGCATATTCCTTATTAAGATTCTCCATTGCTGCAAACATGTCTGGAACATTTTCTGAATTCTGTAATTCAAAATTCCTCATACGGAATTCATCCACCTGCCTCTTCAAGTCAGGCGTCCTGTTTATTTCAGACTGAAGTCTTCTGTATTCCCTATATTCTTCACTGTTAAGAATTTCATGTATAATCTCTTTCTTAAGTTCATCAATTCTACGCATGAAAAACACCTCTCCAACTGTCTGCAGTAATATCCGGCAACATATATTATATCTGTGCCTCCATAATGATTGGAAGTATCACAGGATTTCTCTTAATCTTCTTCCAGAGATACTCGCTCAAGTCATCTTTAATAATATTCTTAATCTTACTCCAGTCAGTAATATTCTTATCAAGACACTTTTCAACTGAATCAGATACAATTGCTCTTGCCTCATCAAGAAGCTCTTCAGCCTCTCTTACATACACAAAACCTCTTGTAACAATATCCGGGCCTGCTATAAGCTGTCCGGTATATTTTTCAAGTGTAAGAACAACAATGATAATACCATTCTCTGCAAGGTTCTGTCTGTCTCTTAATACAATATTTCCTACATCACCTACGCCAAGTCCATCAACAAAAATAGCTCCTGTCTGGACATGATCTACAACCTGTGCATGCTCATCATTAAGTTCTAACACATCTCCTGATTTGGCAATAATAACATGATCCTTGTCATATCCAAGTGACATAACAACATCTCTCTGTGCAACAAGGTGTCTGTACTCACCGTGAACAGGAATAGAATACTTAGGCTTTACAAGAGAATATATAAGCTTAATCTCTTCCTGACATGCATGTCCTGATACATGTGTATCCTGAAATATAACCTTAGCACCCTTCATACCAAGCTCATTAATAACCTTGGCTACTGACTTCTCATTACCAGGTATAGGAGTTGATGAAAATACTACACAGTCGCCAGGCTGGATAGATACCTTTCTATGAAGATTAGCTGCCATTCTTGAAAGAGCAGCCATTGACTCTCCCTGACTACCTGTTGTAATAAGAACAATCTGCTCAGGTGTATAATTCTTCATCTCATCCGTTTCAATAAGAGTTCCGTCCGGAATCTTAAGATAATCAAGGTCTTCTGCAACCTCAATAATATTAACCATGCTTCGGCCTTCAACACAGACTTTTCTGCCATATTTAACCGCTGAATTAATAATCTGCTGTACTCTGTCTACATTAGATGCAAATGTAGCAATAATAATTCTGCTGTTCTTATTATCATTAAAAATCTTTTCAAATGTAGCACCAACTGTCTTCTCTGACATAGTAAAACCAGGTCTTAAAGCATTCGTACTGTCGCACATAAGTGCAAGTACACCCTTCTTTCCAAGTTCACCAAGTCTTTGAAGATCAATAGGATCACCATATACAGGTGTATAATCAACCTTAAAATCTCCTGTGTGGACAATAATTCCTGCCGGTGAGTATATAGCAAGTGCTGCAGCATCTGCAATACTATGGTTAGTTCTTATGAACTCAACCCTGAAATCGCCAAGAGTTACAGATTGTCCATACTTAACAACCTTTCTCTTAACTGACTTTAACATATTATGTTCCTTAAGCTTTGACTCTATAAGTCCCATAGTAAGCTTAGTAGCATATATAGGAACATTGACATCCTTTAAAACATATGGAATTGCACCAATATGATCCTCATGTCCATGAGTAATAACGAATCCTTTAACCTTATTAAGATTCTCCTTAAGATAAGTAACATCCGGTATAACTAAATCAATACCAAGCATATCTTCCTCTGGGAAAGATAAGCCACAATCCACAACAACAATACTGTCATCATACTCAATGGCAGTAATGTTCATTCCTATCTGCTCAAGACCACCCAATGGTATAATCCTGACAGACGCATTCTCTGCTTTTTTCATAAACACCTCATAATAAAAATAAAATATAAAATATGAATAAGGCTCACACCTTATTTAAGTTCAACACCATCATCCATTAATTCAGAAAACACCTTGCCTACCGATTCAAGTTCACTGTCTTCCTCTACAAACTCATAAACAGCTTCTTCACTTGCCGCATCAGATGTATCCTTAAGAATATAAGCTTCTGCTTCCTCGTCCTCATTATCTGACTCTGATACAAGCAGGTAATTAATTCCGTTAATTCTAGTTTCTTCAATCACATAAAATTGTGTCTTCTCACCGTTCTCGTCAATAAATTCAAGCTTTTCCATGAAAAACAAATCCTCCAAATATTACTTCTGTTTAGATTCCATATATCCACGCAAAATAAAAACAGCCGCAAGCTGATCAATAACTGTCTTGCGGTTTTCTCGCCTCATCCCGCATTCTTCAAGGACTTCGTCTGCTTCAACTGTAGTAAGTCTTTCATCCCACAGTGTAACAGGTAATCCTGTTCGTCTTTCCAGTGCTGCTGCAAATTCTTCACAGGCCTTAGCCCGTTCCCCAATAGTATCATCCATGTTCTTAGGATAGCCAACCACGATTTCAGTTACATCATATTCGGATATAATCTGTTCTATCCTGGCATAAGTTCTTCGTAACTTATTATTCTCTTTTCTTGTTATCGTTTCGAAAGGCTGTGCAGTTATCCCAAGCGGATCGCTCAAGGCAACTCCAACAGTCTTCGTTCCGACATCTAAGCCTATAATTCTCATATTATAAGCCTTTACCTTCAATGAAATATCTTACAACCTCTTCAACAAGTTCGTCTCTTTCAGCCTTCATAATAAGGCTTCTTGCATTGTTATGGCTTGTAATATATGTTGGGTCACCAGACATAATATAACCAACAATCTGGTTAACCGGATTGTACCCCTTCTCTTTAAGTGCAAGATATACCTGCTCAAGTATTCCTTCTACTGAAATTGTCTTCTCTGGCTGAGTTTTAAAAAATTGAGTGTTGTTATCTACCATATCTACCACGCCCTTTCGTATATTGTTTATAATATAATAAATATGCGAATTATACAAGTGCCTGGCATAAAAAAGATTGTAAAAATGTAAAACTGCCCGGACGGCATGAATTTGTCCGGGCAGTTCTGTTATTATATAATATGATTAATGCATTAATTAAGGTATCCGCCATCCGAATCCGGCATCATCCCCATTGTAATATTAAGATTACCGTTTCTAACTCTTAACTCATCTATGAACTGCTTCTGCTCGCTCTCGTCTTTTATCCTGCATTCATAGGTAAGTTCAAACATTGTACCCATATTAGTTGTCTTTACTTTTCTAAGTACATTTTCACTAAGATACTTATCAAATATATCATCAAATACTGCCATATAGTTAAGATTCTCTGGAATTGTGATTCTTAACTGTTTTCTATGTGCATCTCTTGTTCCAAATCCTGTTACCGATAACACTACAAATACAAGAAGAATTATTACTGCGAAGCACCCTGCAAATGTCACAAAACCAAGTCCGCATGCAAGACCTGTTGCCATTGCAAAGAACACTACTGATATATCTTTAGCACTTCCCGGTGCTGAACGGAATCTTACTAAAGCAAAAGCTTCTTTCCATAGCTTCCATACTCAAGTCTCACATCTTCCCTTCTGGTCGTAATATTTTTATCAAATGTAATCCTGAAATCACCATCATCTTTCTCAAAATACGCAAATCTGTCATATGAAAGATAAACTTTAGGCTGCAAATGGTAGAAATTCTTGAAGTAATCTATCTCCTTAAGCACCTGTTTATTCTTCCTTCATGTCCATCTGGACACATGTCGTCATCAATAAAATCATATGCCTCCTGAAGCGTCATTGAAGTTCTTCTTTATTGACAATACCATTGTACTTCTTCTTAATCTCTACAAAGACATTATCTGTAAGCTCTGGCGTCCCATAAGCTCTCAGTCTTAACTTTTCTTTGTATACCGGTTTCTCAATAGAAGCTCTTATAAGCTGATCATTCTCAGTATCATAATATATGTTGCTGATTCTGTACGCCTCACCATTTCTGTTATACGCATCCGGATTCATATAATCAGCTATCTGGTAAGTCAGCTTATGAAAAGTATCTTCATCTATAATGTATTTCTTCTCATAACGGTTAAAACTTCAATTGCCATATCAGGCACTCCTTTCTGTTTCTTTTGTTCTTACAAGTAAGATATTAATTGGAAAATGTGACCAAACTATGTAAAAAATAAGTAAAATCAGTGTAGTTTTGTGAACACATTTAAAGGCACTAAAAGGATGCCACATTCGCGGCATCCTAAAAAACTACTTCATATGTACATCAAGCTGGTTGAACGGAATCTCAATTCCATTCTCATCAAATATATTCTTATATCTTTCAAGCAGGTTAAATCTTACATTCCAGTAGTCTGCTGTATTAACCCACGCTCTTGTTTCAAGTGTTACACAGCTTTCATCAAGGCTCTTGACAACAACCAGAATATCCTTGTCCTTAAGTATTCCCTTCTCGCTGTTAATAACCTGTTCAAGAAGCTTCTTGGCTTTAGGAATATCTGATGAATAGCCTATTCCTATCTGGATATCAATTCTTCTTGTATTCTCTGCGCCTACATTAACAATGCTTGAATTAGAAAGTGAACCATTCGGAAGCATTACTACTTTATTATCAATAGTAACAAGCCTTGTGTAAAGAATCTCTATAGACTTTACAGTTCCTTCATTAGTTCCGACTATAATATAATCGCCAACCTTAAAAGGCTTGAATATAAGAATAAGAATTCCTCCAAAGTTCGAAGGCTTCCTGCAGGGACATACCAATCGCAAGTGCTGCAGAACCAAAAGTGTGAGCAGTGATGTCGTCTGAAATCCCAGCTTATCCACAACTATCATGATAAGTATTGCATACATTACAAACTTAAGCACTGATACCACAAAATTAACAACGCCTTTATCTAGCGTGCTTCTGTCCAGCATCTTCTTTACAAGCTTATCAAGTACCCTGATTATCTTCTTGCCAATAAACCATATTAAGACAACAATAACAATTTTACCAATAAGTGAAACCGACCAGTTTCCTAAATCATTGAGAAGCTGCTTAACATGGGCAATAGAAAAGAATCTGGTTATCTCACTCGTTTCCCTGGATTGTTGTGGCTGCATCTGCCACAAGTCCTATGAATCCCATAGCTGATCCCCTTTGTATTATTTCATCTTCTTTTAAGCTGCTCTAACTTCTTCTTAGTTTCTATATCAATCTCTTCACTTGCGCGGGCTGCTTCTTCAGCCTTTCTTACAGCTTCTTCTTTAGCTTGAAGTGCTTCCATACAGGCTTTCTCTGCCTGTTTTCTTGCTTCAACCGCCCGCTTTGCTTCCTCTGCTGCAGCAAGTTCAAGCATTTCAGCCTCTGCTGCTTTTTTCATAGCTTCCTTCTTTGCAATTGCAGCCCTCTTTAATACAGCAATCTCCTCGAGTTCAAGCTGTGTATACGGTTCACTGTTATATATAACGAATGAAAGTCCAGGAAGTGTAATATCAATATATTCCATATCATCACCATCATTATCTGACTTGATAATCTGTCCATTAACCTTCTCATCTCCACCGAACTTCTTCCACTCACTGTTAAATACTTCCTTATACTTTCCACGCACATCAACGTGAAGTCTGTAATTTTCCCTCCTAACAGGAGTAAAATTCACAGCAATCACAAGCTTATTACCCTTGCTGTCAGCTCTCTGCATTGCAATAACAGTCTCTTCCGGATTAGAATTCTCAAGCCACATAAATCCATCAGGGTCATTGTCAAGCTCATATAGAGCCGCATTTTTCACATAGAACTTATTAAGCTCCGACATGAATTTCTCAAGTCCTCGCATCCTGTCCTGCTGCAAACATCTTGCTTCCCGGATGTGCATACATGAATCCAAGTGCAGCCTTGATATCTGACAAATGTGCCTTCTCATCACTGCCTGACACCATATCCACAAATGCTTTCTCCCTGAAATCATCATGATTGAGCGAGAGCATGAAATCCTCTCCGTAATTATAGAGCATTCCATATGTCAGCTTATCATACTCACCTTTTCTAAACAGCGGGTCGGTTCCCATGAATTCAAGAAAATCCTTAGTCCAGCAGTTATTCTGCTTATAAGTAAACATAAGAGGGTCATCATTATCTGCCGCAGTAACTCCAAACCAGCCGCTTGATTCTTCAGCTATTGTAAAACAGCCGTCGCCACGTTTAGCAATACATTTGTTCATAGTCTTAAGAAATTCGATTGCATCAAGATTCTCATTGCCGCCATACATGTTAGGTGTCCATGTACCCGGCTGTTTACCATAATCGAGGTAAAGCATTGAAGCAACACCATCAATTCTGATACCGTCAATATGGTAATCATTAAGCCACATTAATACGCTTGATAAAAGAAAACTTCTTACAGCACCTTTCTTATAGTCAAATGTGACAACATCCCACTCAGGATGCTTCTCTAGTGATGGCTTAAGATATCCGTAAGCATCTGCCCCGTCAAAATCATACAGTCCCTTAACTTCTGTACCAAAGTAAGCACCATTCCAGTCCATTATTACGCCAATTCCGGCGTTATGACAGTCATCAACCAGCTTTTTAAATGCATCGCTGCCGCCTGTTCGGTGTGTCACCGCAAAATATCCCAATGTCGAATATCCATTCATCTCCTCATTAAGATACTCTGCAACCGGAAGGAAACATACATGTGTATATCCCTCCTGCTTTACAAAATCCACGAACTCATCTGCACTTTTTTCTTTCAGCCAGTCAGTAAGTGATACCTCATATACTGTTACGGGCTTCTTCTTTCTGCTTCTTTCTTTCGCTTTATCATCCATATCCCATCGTTCCATGCATATGAATCAGGCATGTTCTCATCACTTACCATTGATGCAGTAATTGAACTGATGATATCTGTCTTGATACAGGGTCTAACTTTCTTGTAGTCCCCTTACCCTGTCTCTTAATTTCATACATATATCCGCATCCGGCTGCCAGTCCCGGAATAAACAGTTCAAATACTCCTGTGTCCTCAATTCTTTCCATTAAGTGGACTCTGCCGTCGTATTTGTTAAACTCTCCTACGACACTTACGCTGAGTGCCTTAGGTGCCCATACGGTAAAAGCACTCCCTTCCACACCATTGACAGTTCTTTCATGAGCTCCTAATATATGCGTTGCATTTTTCTCTTCTCCTGCAAGAAATGCTTTGTAATCTTCCGGTTTCGTAACATTTGCAAATGCATATGGGTCCGTATATTCTGTGACCTCTCCATTAACCTTCTCCACTGAGTATGTGTATGAAAGCTTCTTCTTAGATGAAACAAGTGCTGCAAAGAATCCGGATTCATCAACCTTTTCCATATTAACAGCAGTTTTTCTGCCATCTATATGCAGCTTAACTGTCACTGCATCAGGACGCATTATCTGTATAAGCAGTCCCTTACCGGTAACATGCGCACCAAGCAGCTCCTTTGGCTTGTCACATTCTGCATATACAATTCCTCTATCTCCGGCCAGTTCATCAGGCCGTATAAGTTTTATTCATACATTACCCCCATCCACTGTTTAAAGCATTCCGTCCATGATGACACCTGTGGTTCAAAATGTCCCATATTCTTTGTCGCAGTCTCTCGTGTACCAAGTCCAAGACCATGAGTACCTTTAGCATATACATGATAATCAAACGGAATCTCCTGTTTTCTTAACGCCTCTACCATAAGAAGTGAATTTTCAAGCGGAACTGTCTTATCTTCACATGTATGCCATATGAATGCAGGTGGTGTGTCCTTATCCACTCTCTTTTCTATAGACACTTCATCTATAAACTCATCATATTTTTCCCCAAGACTTCTCTCAAATGATGCCCTGTGTGCATCAATTCCTGATGTAATTACAGGATAACCTAACAGCATGCCATCTGGCTTAACATACTCATGACTGCAGTGAAGTACATTTTCCAGAAGATAATCAAGTCTTTTTGAATTCCATCCGGTTCCAAGAAGTCCGGCAACATGACCTCCTGCTGAAAACCCTGCGATAATGATTTTGTCAGGATCAACATCCCACTCTGCTGCATTATCTCTTACATACTTCATTGTATAGGCTGCCTCAAAAAGCTGTGCAGGATACGTAACAGGTGCAAGACTGTATCTCAATACAACAGCATTATACCCCATATCAAGCATCTTAATAGCTATAGCTTCTCCTTCTCTTGGAGAATGATGATTATATCCGCCACCCGGACAGATAACAATAAGAGGTCTCTTAAACGGATCCTGATCATTAGGGAACACATCCTTGATATAAGTTGTTATTGTGGCACTGCCCTGCTGCTTTATCCCCAGCTCCTCATATGGTAATTCTATAGTAAATGTTTCGTGTAACATTATTTTCTCCTCCTAACTGAATTATTCTGTATATTATGTCTGTAGTGTAGTGGCGGTGCTGTGTGTATATTTTCGTGCATGGTCTCATGATTCCTGCGCTTAGTGGGAGTAAATGCCGTTATCTGCAAAGTTTTTTACTGTGAATGAAAGCAAACGCGCTTCACTTGAACGAGCTTTCATTCACAGCGCTTATGCATCTAACGGCATTAACTCCCACACAGCTCGTCATAAATCGACCACACACGAAAATATACACACAGCACATCTACACTTCTACAAAAAGCAGATTAATATCTACTTAGAATCTATGTATGAATAAACCACTTCTAAGCTTTGGCTCAAACCATGTTGATTTAGGTGGCATTAATAGTCCTGCGTCTGCTACTGCGAATAATTCGCCTATTGATGTTGCATACATTGAGAATGCCAATACACTATCTTCTGAGCATCTTCTCTCAAGCTCGCCTAAACCGCGGATTCCGCCTACGAAATCTATTCTCTTATCTGTCTTAGGGTCGTGGATTCCTAAGAGTGGCTCTAAGACATTGTTCTGGAGTACTGCTACATCTAATCCGTCTACCGGGTCGCTGCTTAAGATTTCTTCTTTGGCTGTGAGTGTGTACCATTTTTTGCCAAGATACATTCCGAATTCACCTTTCTTAGAAGGTGCAACCTGTGTGCTGCTCTCGCTTACAGTGAATTTATCTTTAATCTTTTCCATGAACTCTTCTTCACTTAAACCATTCAGGTCCTTTACAACTCTGTTATATGGCATAATCATAAGTTCTTCATCTGGAAATAATACTGACAGGAAATAATTGAACTCTTCATTGCCTGTATATCCCGGATTAGCTTCTCTTCTGCGTAAACCTACCTTTACAGCAGAAGCTGCCCTGTGGTGTCCGTCCGCAATATATATCTGGTTAATTCCTGCAAATGCGTTCTCTATTGTCTCTACAGATTCTTTACTGCTTATTTTCCATACCTGATGTCTTATTCCATCAACCGCTGTAAAACTGTATACAGGCTTTTCCTGCTTAGCTTTGGCAACCTCTGCACTTATTACTGCATTAGCTCTGTATGCCAGGAATATAGGACCAGTCTGGGCACTGCATGTATCAACATGGTTAATTCTGTCTAATTCCTTATCAGCTCTTGTGTTCTCATGCTTCTTAATAACATTATTAAGATAATCATCAATAGAAGCACATGCTACAATTCCTGTCTGTGTCCTTCCATCCATTGTAAGCTCATACACATAATATGCCTTGTCCTTATCTGTTATAAATGTTCCATCATCTATAGCTTCCATAAGCATATCATGGGCTTTCTTATATACCTGCTCACTATACATATCAACTGATTCATCAAACTGGGTCTCTGCCCTGTCAATCTTAAGAAATGATAATGGTTCTCTTTCCACCTCTGCTCTTGCTTCCTTTGAATCATACACATCATAAGGAAGAGCTGCTACTCTGTCTGCCACTTTCTCAGCCGGTCTGACACATTCAAATGGTCTTATTACTGCCATACTAACCTCCATCCGCACTATTTAACTTAAGTACTATACTTTCATATATTAGATATATTTTAACATTCAGACGACCTTAATACAAGAAAGACCAGCCAAATGTTACAACAAATGACTGGTCTTTGATATTATTCTCATTACATATGATTACTTAATAACTCTTACCTTGATAACACCTTCAATTGCTGAAAGCTCTTCAACTACTGCCTCTGGTGCAGATGCTTCAATATCTAAGAGAGAATATGCATAATCACCTCTTGACTGGTTAGCCATAGATGATATATTGATGCCTGCAGCACCAAGAACTGTTGTTATCTTACTGATAACCGCTGGAACATTCTTGTGGCATACAGTAATTCTTCCTTTAGTTGCACATACTCCGCAATCACAGTTAGGATAATTAACTGAATTGACAATATTACCGTTCTCGATAAAGTTTCTAAGCTCATTAACTGCCATAATAGCACAGTTATCTTCAGCTTCTGCTGTTGAAGCTCCAAGATGAGGAAGAACAATTGCTCCTTCCATCTTAGCTGTTGTTGGGTTAGGGAAATCTGAAACATAAGTCTTAACTCTTCCAGACTTAAGTGCCTCACCGATAGCAGCTTCATCAACAAGTACATCTCTTGCACAGTTGATAATTACTGTTCCATCCTGCATAAGGTCAAATGCTTCCTTATTAATCATTCCCTTAGTGCTGTCAAGTGCAGGAACATGAACTGTAATATAGTTACATTCCTTATAGATATCCTTAACATCAGATATGTACTTAACTTCACTTGAAAGATTCCATGCAGCCTTAACTGAAACATATGGGTCATATCCGTATACTTCCATTCCAAGTGCTATAGCTGCATTGGCAACTAACTGTCCAATTGCTCCAAGACCGATAACACCAAGCTTCTTGCCCTTGATTTCCTGTCCTGCAAATGCTTTCTTAGCCTTCTCAGTTGCCTTGGCAATATCAGGGTCTTCTGCATTATCTGCAACCCACTTGTTACCACCGATTAAATCTCTTGATGCTAAAAGCATAGCTGCAATAACCTGTTCCTTAACTGCATTAGCATTAGCTCCTGGTGTGTTGAATACAACAATACCTTCCTCTGCACATTTGTCAAGAGGAATATTATTAACGCCAGCTCCTGCTCTTGCAATTGCAAGAAGATTATCACTAAGCTCCATATCATGCATCTTGGCACTTCTTACAAGTACAGCCTGTGCATCTTCAAATGAGCTTTCTGTATTATACTCATCAGAAAAAAGCTTCAAACCACATGCCGCTATATTATTAAGACAATTAACATTAATCATTATGCATTCTCCTTCTCGAACTTCTTCATAAATTCAACAAGCTTCTCTACACCTTCGATTGGCATAGCATTGTAGATAGATGCTCTCATACCGCCAACTGTTCTGTGTCCCTTAAGGTTAACAAATCCTGCAGCTGCAGCTTCCTTAATGAACTTAGCTTCCATAGCATCCTTAGCTTCTTTATCTTCAATGTTGCATACAAAAGGTACATTCATAAGTGAACGGTCTTCCTTAACAACTGTTCCCATGAATAACTTGCTCTCATCAAGGAAATCATAAAGAATCTTAGCCTTCTTCTCATTGTGTTCCTTCATTGCTGAAAGTCCACCCATCTTCTTAATCCACTTGAACACCTTGCCACAGATATAGATATTGTAGCATGGTGGTGTATTATAAAGAGAATCTGCATCTGCCTGTGTCTTCCACTTAAGCATTGTAGGAGTTCCTGGAAGAACGTCATCTGTTATAAGGTCTTCTCTGATAATAGCAATTACAACGCCTGCTGGTCCGATGTTCTTCTGGACACCGCCGTATACAACGCCGTACTTAGTTACATCCATAGGTTCTGATAAGAAGCATGATGAAACATCTGATACAAGAATATGACCCTTAGTGTTAGGTAATGTCTTATACTTTGTTCCGTAAATTGTGTTGTTCTCACAGATATATACATAGTCAAGATCCTCTGGAATATCAAGATCTGAGCAGTCTGGAATATATGAAAATGTCTTGTCTGCTGATGAAGCAAGCTCAACAGCCTCTCCATATATCTTAGCTTCTGCAAATGCTTTCTTAGCCCACTGTCCTGTAAGGATATAACCTGCTTTCTTATTCTTCATAAGGTTCATAGGCACTTCAGCGAAGAACTGCGATGCACCACCCTGTAAAAATAACACCTTATAGTTATCTGGGATGTTAAGAAGGTCTCTTAAATCCTTCTCTGCCTCTTTGATGATGTTGTCATAAACCTTGGATCTGTGGCTCATTTCCATTACCGACTGACCGCTTCCCTGGTAATCTAACATTTCATCTGCTGCTTCTTTGAGTACTTCCTCTGGTAAAACAGCTGGACCAGCGCTAAAGTTATAAACTCTACTCACCTTTTCTTCCTCCTAAAATATAAAATATTAAGAACTATTTTAGTCCTTTATCACATTAAAGTCAATATGTGAATTATTTCTTGTTATTAAGGTCTTCTCTGTCGAATGCCTCTGAGATTGCAGCCCCCGGTGAAACCATAGGGAATACCTTGTCTTCTCTGTCAATATGACAGTCAATAACACATGGAATATTGAGTTCGATTGCTTCTTTAAATGCTTTCTCAAACTCCTCTATTGTATCAACACTGTAAGCCTTGGCTCCCAGTCCTTCTGAAACCTTAACAAAATCCACCTGATCATCAAGAACTGTAGCTGAATATCTCTTGCCATAGAAAAGATCCTGCCACTGTCTAACCATACCAAGTACATGGTTATTAAATATAACTTCAATAATAGGAATGTTATATCTGGTTGCTGTTGCAACTTCATTCATATTCATACGGAAGCAGCCATCACCTGCAATATTAACAACTGTCTTATCCTTACGTCCAACCTTGGCACCTATACATGCACCAAGACCATATCCCATAGTTCCAAGTCCGCCTGATGTAAGAAGTGTTCTTGGCTCTTTGAACTTATAATGCTGTGCAGCCCACATCTGATGCTGTCCTACATCTGTTGTAATAATTGCATCACCATTTGTAATCTCGTATATCTTCTCCATGATAAGAGGTCCGTTAAGAATATCTCTGTTATATCTCATAGGATAATCAAGCTTATAAGACTTGATGTGTTCCATCCAGTCTGAGTGATCCTGATTGTCTAACTTATCATTGATTCTCTTAAGAATCTCTTTAGCATCTCCGAGTACATGTGCATCTGTCCTGACATTTTTGTTAATCTCAGCTGCATCAACATCAAACTGCAGAATCTTTGCATTCTTAGCAAATTTCTTAGCATTTCCAGTAACACGGTCTGAGAATCTTGCACCAACCACGATAAGAAGATCACACTCTGAAACTCCGTAGTTAGATGTCTTAGTACCATGCATACCAAGCATTCCTGTATATCTTTCATTAGATCCGTCAAATGCGCCCTTACCCATAAGTGAGTCACATACCGGTGCATCAACCTTCTCAACAAACTTCTTAAGTTCATCAGATGCCTCTGATATAACAGCTCCGCCACCAACGAATACATATGGCTTCTTAGATTTCTTAATAAGTGTCACAGCCTTGTCAATATCTTCTTCCTTAATGCTTGCTGTAATTCTCTCTACAGGTTTTGGAACTCTTGGTGTGTACTCACACTCTGCTGCTGTTACATCCTTAGTAACATCAACTAATACCGGACCCGGTCTTCCTTCCTTGGCAATTCTGAAAGCATTTCTTAATGTCTTGGCAAGATCCTTTACATTCTTAACAATATAGCTGTGCTTTGTAATTGGCATTGTAACACCTGCTATATCAATCTCCTGAAAGCTGTCTCTTCCAAGAAGAGGAACTGTTACATTACATGTAATTGCAACCATAGGAACTGAATCCATATATGCAGTTGCAATACCTGTTACAAGGTTAGTCGCTCCTGGACCTGATGTTGCAAAACATACACCAACCTTACCTGTTGCTCTTGCATATCCATCAGCAGCGTGCGATGCACCCTGCTCATGTGATGTAAGAATATGAGTTATCTCATCTGAATGCTTATAAAGAGCATCATATACATTAAGAATAGCTCCACCAGGGTATCCAAATATTGTATCAACGCCCTGTTCTTTCAAGCATTCAACAATTATCTCTGAACCATTTAACTTCATTTATCTTCTCCTGATTTCTCTTTAATGTCTTTTTATAATTATATTAAATATTACTCATCTGCTGAACTTTTAAGAATAGCTCCTCTGTTTCCTGATGTAACGAGTGAAGCATATCTCTTTAAGTATCCTGTTGTTACCTTAGGTTCTCTTGGCTGCCACTTAGCCTTTCTTGCAGCAAGCTCTTCATCTGAAACCTTAAGCTCAAGTTTAAGTCCCGGAATATCAATGCTGATGATATCTCCTTCTTCAACTAAAGCAATAGGTCCGCCAACAGCAGCCTCTGGTGATACATGACCAATAGAAGCTCCACGGCTTGCACCTGAGAATCGTCCATCTGTAATAAGAGCAACCGATGAGCCAAGTCCCATACCTGCAATGGCTGATGTAGGATTAAGCATTTCTCTCATACCAGGACCGCCCTTAGGACCTTCGTAACGGATAACAACTACATCACCTTCAACAATCTTACCACCCTTAATAGCAGCAATTGCATCTTCTTCTGAATCAAATACTCTTGCCGGTCCTTCATGTACAAGCATCTCTGGAACAACTGCTGAACGCTTGACTACTGATCCGTCTGGTGCAAGATTTCCTGAAAGAACTGCAAGACCACCTGTCTTACTGTATGCATTATCAACTGTTCTTATGACTTCAGGATTACGGTTGTATGCTGTTGCTATACACTCTCCGATTGTCTTTCCTGAAACTGTCATGCAGTCTGTATTAAGAAGTCCGATATCAGCAAGCTCTTTCATAACTGCATATACACCGCCTGCTTCATTAAGGTCTTCCATGTATGTTGGACCTGCTGGTGCAAGATGGCAGAGATTAGGAGTCTTTTCGCTTATTGGGTTAGCGAATTTGATATCAAAATCAAATCCTATCTCATGTGCAATAGCTGGAAGGTGAAGCATTGAATTAGTAGAACATCCAAGTGCCATATCTACTGTAAGGGCATTCATAATAGAATCCTTAGTGATGATATCTCTTGCTGTGATTCCCTTATTAACCATATCCATAACAGCCATGCCTGCGTGCTTTGCAAGCTTGATTCTCTCTGAATATACGGCTGGAATTGTACCATTGCCGCGAAGTCCCATACCAAGTGCCTCTGTAAGGCAGTTCATTGAATTGGCTGTGTACATGCCTGAACATGAACCACATGTTGGGCATACCTTTTCCTCAAACTCAAGTACATCTTCCTCTGTCATTGTTCCTGCTGCATATGAACCAACAGCCTCAAACATTGAAGAAAGGCTTCTCTTCTTCCCCTTAACATGACCTGCAAGCATTGGTCCGCCTGATACGAATACAGTTGGAAGATTAAGTCTCGCTGCTGCCATTAAAAGTCCGGGAACATTCTTATCACAGTTAGGAACCATTACAAGTCCGTCAAACTGATGTGCAATTGCCATACACTCTGTTGAATCTGCAATTAAATCTCTTGTTACTAAAGAATATTTCATTCCGACATGTCCCATTGCAATACCATCGCATACTGCAATAGCAGGGAATACTACAGGCACACCGCCTGCCTCAGCAACTCCTAATTTAACTGCATTGACAATCTTATCAATATTCATATGACCTGGTACAATCTCATTATAAGAGCTTACAATACCAATCATAGGTTTCTTCATCTCTTCTGCTGTGAAGCCAAGTGCATTAAAAAGGCTTCGTGCAGGTGCCTGCTGCATACCACTTCTGGCGTTATCACTTATCATAGCTTATCTCCTTAATATGTATTATTTAAATGTATTAAACTCTCTCTGCGATTAAGTCGCCCATCTTGTCAGTTCCTACAAGTGTGCATCCTTCTGACATAATATCAGTTGTTCTGTAGCCTTCCTTTAAAACAGCTGCAACTGCTGCTTCAATAGCATCTGCTTCCTTGTCAAGATCAAGTGAATATCTTAACATCATGGCTGCACTGAGAATTGTAGCAATTGGATTAGCAACATTCTTTCCTGCAATATCAGGTGCTGAACCATGGCTTGGCTCATAAAGACCTAACTTAGTCTTATTAAGGCTTGCACTTGATAACATTCCGATTGAACCTGTTATCATACTTGCCTCATCTGATAATATGTCTCCAAACATGTTCTCAGTAAGAATAACATCGAACTGTCCAGGATTCATAACAAGCTGCATAGCACAGTTATCTACAAGCATGTCTGAAACTTCAACTTCCGGATAATCCTTTGCAACCTCATGTACAATCTTTCTCCAGAGTCTTGAAGAATCAAGAACATTTGCCTTATCAACGCTTGTTACTTTCTTTCTTCTCTTCATTGCAATCTCAAATCCCTTAATTGCAATTCTTCTGATTTCTTCTTCGTTGTATGTAAGTGTATCAACGGCTGTCTCCAATCCGTCAATTTCCTTAGTATATCTATCACCAAAGTAAAGGCCGCCTGTAAGCTCTCTCATAATGACCATATCAAATCCATCACCGATTATTTCTTCCTTCAATGGACACGCTGCCTTAAGTTCATCATAAAGATATGCCGGACGTAAATTAGCAAAAAGTCCTAATTCCTTACGAATCTTTAAAAGTCCAGCTTCTGGTCTTAAATTAGGTGCAACATCATACCACTTGGAATTACCCACATTGCCTCCAACTGCTCCAAGAAGTACTGCATCAGATGCTTTAGCTGTTGCTACTGCTTCATCTGTAAGTGGAACGCCATACTCATCAATTGAACATCCACCCATAAGAATCTTGGTATAATCGAACTTGTGACCGTATTTGTCAGCCACACTGTCAAGCACTTTCACAGCCTCTCTGACGATTTCTGGTCCTATTCCATCACCTGGAATTAAAGTTATTCTGCTCTCCATAAACCTTTACCCCTTTTTCATATGATAATTCAATTTAATATGATATAACATTTGCACAACATTTTCAATAAAAAAAGGATTCCTGACCAGACAAATGTGTCTGATCAGGAACCCTGCTTTAATTAATTGCCTTTAATTATTCTGCTGATGTGCTGTCTGATGGCTTCTCAACCTGAGCAATTGCCTTCTTCTGCATTGAGATACGGCAATTCTTGTTGTTACCGAATTCAACAATTACATCATCATCTGATATATCGATAAGAACACCATAGAAACCGCTTGTTGTAAGAACATAATCACCGATTTCCATAGAATCCATAAGTTCCTGCTGACGCTTCTGTTCCTTCTTCTGTGGCTTAATTGCCATGAAATACATCATTGCACCAATAATTACGACATAAAAAACTATGATAGCAATATTCATTGATACTCCTCCTTAAAATGTCTCTTTCAAACTTAACATATAATACATAATTGAGAGCTGCTTGTCTACCTCAAAATGTATTTTTAACAAAATATTTATAAACATACAGCATTACTGCTTATCATATGTCTTCATCTGATATAATGCCTCTTCCTTGAAGCTGCATATCTTCCTTCTTCAATCGCAGCTCTTATGTCTGTCATAAGATGGTTGTAGTAGTAAAGATTATGAAGAACGCACAGACGCATACCAAGCATTTCCTTAGCCTTAAGAAGATGCCTTACATACGCTCTTGTGTAATTCTGGCAGCAAGGACATCCACAGCCTTCCTCGATTGGTGCTGTATCTGTCTCATACTTTGCATTAAAAGGTTAATCTTTCCGAACTTAGTATATACATGTCCGTGACGGCCATTTCTTGAAGGATATACGCAGTCGAAGAAATCAATTCCTCTGTCTACTGACTCAAGAATATTGGCTGGTGTTCCAACACCCATAAGGTATGTCGGCTTATCCTGTGGAAGATATGGCACTACATTATCGAGTACATCATACATTTCCTCATGTGTTTCACCTACGGCAAGTCCTCCTACTGCATAACCGTCAAGGTCTAACTCTGATATTCTCTTGGCATGGTCAATTCTTATATCATTAAATACGCCACCCTGATTGATACCGAAAAGCATCTGATCCGGATTAACTGTATCAGGAAGTGAGTTAAGCCTTGCCATCTCTTTCTTGCAGCGCTCTAACCAGCGGTATGTTCTGTCAACAGAATTCTGGATATATTTTCTGTCAGCCTTTGCCGGCGCACATTCGTCAAATGCCATTGCGATTGTTGAACCAAGATTAGACTGTATCTGCATACTTTCCTCTGGTCCCATGAATATCTTATGACCGTCAATATGTGACTGGAAAGTAACGCCTTCTTCTTTAATCTTCCGGAGTCCTGCAAGTGAAAACACCTGAAATCCACCTGAATCTGTAAGAATCGGTTTATCCCAGTTCATGAACTTATGAAGTCCTCCAAGCTGCTTAATAATCTTATCTCCCGGTCTTACATGAAGATGGTAAGTGTTAGATAATTCTATCTGCGTTCCTATCTGCTGTAAATCAGTTGTCGCAACTGCGCCTTTAATGGCTGCAACTGTTCCGACATTCATAAATACAGGTGTCTGCACAGTTCCATGTACTGTTGTGAACTCTGCTCTTTTGCTCTGCCATCCGTCTTTAAAATTTTATACATATCTGCTCCTTTTATTTTCTGTAAAACTCTTTAACTCTGTCCATTCTAGCCGTCATATTGTCAAATATCAGGTCAACAAGTGTAAGTGCTGTCATAGCTTCAACCACAACAACTGCTCTTGGAACTATCATCGGATCATGTCTTCCTTTGATTGAAACCTCGATATCCTCGCCCTGCTTATTAACAGTTTCCTGCAATGCACTAATTGAAGGTGTCGGTTTTACCGCTGCCCTGAACACAATCTCATCACCGTCGCTTATTCCGCCAAGCACTCCGCCGCTGTGATTAGTCAGCTTGCCAACCCTGCCATCCTTCATTACGAATTCATCATTATTATACTTTCCTGTAACTTTAGCCGCTTCAAACCCGTCTCCAATCTCAAAGCCTTTGACAGCCCCGATTGACATTATTGCCTTGGCAAGATTAGCATCTAGCTTTTCAAATGTAGGATTGCCAATTCCAGTCATCATTCCTGTAACCCTCGCATTCAATGACACCACCGATTGAATCTCCAACTGACATCTTGCTCTCTGCAAAGCCTTAACCTTCTCTGCAGCTTCCTTATCAGGCATGTTAAATGCGTTATTATCTCTTTCAGCTATATCAAACTTATCATAATCAATGCCAATTCCACCGATTTCTTTAGCATATGCTGTAATATTAATTCCAAGCTCTTTAAGAATCTTCATAGCGATTGCACCGGCCGCAACTCTTCCGATAGTTTCTCTTCCAGAACTTCTTCCTCCGCCTCTGTAATCCCTGAATCCGAATTTCTCGTCAAATGTATAATCAGCATGTCCCGGTCTGTAATAATTAGCTATCTCTGAATAGTCAGCAGACCTCTGTGTCTTATTATATACTGCAAGTGATATTGGAGTCCCGGTAGTCTTACCTTCAAATACACCTGAAAGAATATGTACCTCATCATCTTCCTTTCTTGGTGTAGTAAACTTTGACTGTCCCGGTTTTCTTCTGTCTAACTGCTCCTGAATATCTTCCTCACAAAGAGGCAGACTGCAGGACACCCGTCAATTACAACTCAAGTCCCTCTCCATGCGACTCTCCCCATGTTGATATCTTAAATATATTTCCAAACACTGAACCTGCCATAATATATTCTCCTCATCTTTTCAATAGGATTTATTTTAACATATTAAAATATATATCATCAAGCAAAACCCAATTTATTAATTTTTCTTATTTTTATTTTTTTCTTAATAGTCAAATGTATTTTATATGGTAAAATAAATATATCAATATATTGAATGGAGTTTATTATGGGAACTGTTATAGGAATTGATTTAGGAACAACTAACAGCTGTGTGGCTGTTATTGGAAGGTGATACGCCTACTGTCATCACCAACAAAGAGGCTACCGCACAACTCCTTCTGTTGTAGCCTTTACGAAATCAAAGGAACGTATTGTTGGTGATGCCGCCAAGAGACAGGCTGCCGTCAACTCTGACAGAACTATATTCTCTATCAAAGAGACACATGGGTACGGACTATCGCAAGAAGATTGACGGAAAGTATTATACTCCACAAGAAATCTCTGCATTTATACTTATGAAGTTAAAGGAGGATGCCGAGGATTTCTTAGGACAGCCTGTGACAGACGCTGTTGTAACTGTACCGCCTATTTTACTGACGCACAAAGACAAGCTACTAAAGATGCCGGTAAGATTGCCGGGCTTAACATATTAAGAATTATCAACGAGCCTACTTCTGCCGCTCTCGCGTACGGACTTGACAATGGTACGGCACAGAAGGTTCTTGTGTATGATTTAGGTGGTGGAACTTTTGATGTGTCTGTTATCGATATCGGTGATAATGTCATTGAAGTTCTTGCAACTTCCGGTGACAATCACTTAGGTGGTGATGATTTCGATGAAAGAATAGTTAATTATCTTGTCGAGCAGTTTAAGATAAGTGATGGTATCAATCTTTCAAAGGACGTCTCTGCAATGCAGCGTTTAAGAGAAGAAGCTGAGAAAGCAAAGAAGGAGCTGTCTTCTTCTGTGACAACTAATATTAATCTTCCTTTTATCGCTATGTCTAAGGACGGACCGCACCACATTGATATCACTTTATCAAGACAGACATTTGATGAGCTTACTGCTGACCTTGTAGACAGAACAGTCACACCTGTTGAGAATGCACTGCATGATGCAGGTCTTTCCAAAACAGACATTAATATGGTTTTATTGGTTGGTGGTTCTACAAGAATCCCTGCTGTTGCTGATAAAGTAAGACAGCTTATGGGAAAAGAGCCATCAAGAAATCTTAATCCTGATGAATGTGTAGCCCTTGGTGCTGCCATTCAGGGTGGCAAGCTTGGAAACCAGCTTCAGGCCGGTTCTGCTGCTTCTGAAATCATACTTATGGATGTAACTCCAATGTCTCTTTCTATTGAGACTATGGGTGGAATTGCAAGCAGGCTTATTGAAAGAAACACTACCATTCCTACAAGACACAGCCAGATATTTACTACTGCCGGCAATTTCCAGACATCCGTTGATATCAAGGTTTTTCAGGGTGAACGAAAGTTTACAAGAGACAATAAACTGCTTGGCAACTTCCGTCTTAACGGTATTAAGCGTGCGATGGCAGGAGTCCCACAGATTGAAGTAACATTTGACATTGATGTTAATGGTATTGTCAATGTATCTGCAAAGGATTTAGGTACCGGAAGGGAACAGAGCATTACTATTACTTCAAGCTCTAACATGACCGAAGAAGAGATTGCAAAAGCCCGCTGGGAAGCCGAAGTCTACAGCAAGCAGGATGAAGCATACCAGAGATTTATTGATATAAGGGAAGATGCTGTACGGACTCTTAACGAGGCTAACAACGCACTTGCCGCCAATAAAAAGATCTGGGATAAGGATAAGAAAAGAATGTTAAGGCTCAGATTGGACATCTGGGTAAGCTTATATCTAAAGCTCCTATTGATAAGCTTAATGAAGAAAAGGCAGTTTCCATGCATGAAGCTGCGGAAGCTGTAAAAGAGGCTTTAAGGTAGTGATGAAAAGACCAGTTCAGGCATTAACTGAACCGGTCTTTTTATCTACTCTGCTTTCTTCCCTTCACATTAACTATACATATTCCTATGCACACTAATACCAACGCTATAAGTGCATTTATTCCAAGCTCTTTGCTTCCCTCTCCAAGCCACCATGCTGAAAGAAGTACTCGAATACAGGGTTGGTGAATCCGAAGATTGCCACTTTGGATACCGGGTTGTGCTTTAACAGTATTCCCCATATTGAGTAGGCTACGGCTGATATGCATGCAAGATAGAATAGCATTAGTATTGCTGATACTGACACGTGTGTAATTCTACCGCCCATCACAAGTCCTAATATAATCATTACTATTCCACCGAATATGAACTGATAACCACTCAACATTACCGGATTATCTTTCTTTGAATAGTTCTTCATAAGGCATGATGAAAATGCATATGACAACGCACATAAGAACAGACTTCCGTCACCCATAATACTTAGGTTCATGTCGATTTTCTGTCCATTCATGCTGACTACAATAACACCGCAAAACCAATCACACATCCGATAATTTTCTTCAGATTCAGCTTTTCCTGTCTGAATATAATTGTCGATACAAGTATTACGAAAAATGTGTTAGAACCGTTAATTATTGACGCCTTTACTCCGCTGTTGTGTGCAAGTCCGATATAGAAGAATATGTACTGCAGAATTGTCTGGAACATTGCAAGCTTTACAATGCTTGGTACACTTGATTTCGTTGGAAGCAGCATTTTTCTGTTAAGAATACTTCCAATTAAGATTGTAAGCACTCCGCAAAACAAATCTTGTTCCTGCAAATAATACCTGTGTCCATGTTTCACTTGACGGTATCTTAAACAGCGCATATCCTAATTTGATACAAGGCGATGCGCTTCCCCAAAGGAATGTACACACAAGTGCAAGGGCGCACACCACCCATGTTTTCTGTAAAAATCTTTTTCTCGTTTGTTTTTCCATGATTAATCTCCTGTTTTTCTAATATTATTGCTAATTATAATGTCATTCATAATCTGACAGGTTTTCTCCCTGACACCGCCATTTCCATATAATCTGAAAATCTTTTGCAACATCTTCTATATACGATATTATTGCATCACATTTTCTCTTGCTTACTCCCATGTTTATTCCACATTTTATCAAATCATCATAACTTATATCTGAACTTTTTCCATTTATAAGCATCTGATGTGCTTTCAACCACATATTGCTGCTGTCATATGCAAATGTGACATCATATGCTGGTGACAATCTCCAGACACCATTCTTATCCATCAGAAAAGAAACATTTTTACATGATCATCCTGATTAATCAGAATAACATTAAAACCATTCTTCTATAAAATTGTTCCACATCTGAATATGGTATACCTAGTCTATTCATATAATATGCTGCCTGTTCATAACTGCATAATCCCGGAATATTGTAATCTATATGTGAAATTGCTCCTAATGTCTGCATATGAATTTTTTATTATTGTTCCTATCGAAACGTTTAGTTATAAAATGTGCATATCCGGCATCTTCAAGCAGACGGCATTCATTCATAATTACCCCGCTGCTTTTGCCATAAGATAATATCCGTATTCTATTCTTGTATATTCTACTGAATCTTCCAGATTATGATCCCCATTTTTAGATACTCCATCAAACTTCATAAGCCAGTATTCAAATCCATCACCAGCATTAATCTGTCCACTTTTATTTCTTCCGTATCTTCATTCCATGCAATCAGCGCCTTTGCTCTTGCACCACCTCGCAGATGTTCCCAATAGCACAAGCTGGCTATATCCAGCATTATCTTTCAGATTAATCAGCTTATCTTTTCTATCAGATAATACATCAGATGCAAACTCTACCATTTTCGATATATTAACATCCTCTATTGTACTGTCAAACGGACTTGTTGCTGGTATATATTCTAATGCACCCATACCTCTTTTCCTGTATAGCACAGTCTGTCTATAACATTAAATTCACTAATTGATTTTCCCTGCTCAGCCAGCCATCTGTCTATAATTTTATTACCAAATTTATCTGGAAGTGAATCCGCTACCAATCCAGGTGCTCCATGAAATGCTGTCCTTGCAAGTTCCGGAAATTCATACACTCTTTCTGATAATGGCATATGTATAGGTGATACCTCAATATTACTCTTTAAAAATCTTTATCATATTCAAATGCAACAACCCCATTTGCTTCATTCATATGAATTATTCCAATTCTTGTGCCCCAAAGCATTACCTCCGCTGTATTTATCATTCATCTTCCCCATTTAAATCCAGTATCTGCTTTTCTTTTTGCAGATGCTCTCTGCCTTGTTTTAACATTTTTCAAATAAGATGATGGCCGGTTGTTCATATCTGGTATCACATTCACGAAATTATTCATAAGCTCCATCGCATTCATTAATTTCATAAAATTAACAAGACTTATATCTTCTCCACTTTCAAACCGAGTAATACTTCTTAATGAAACGCCTGATTTATCCGAAAGTTCTTTCTGTGTTAATGGATAACTTATCCTATATGCCTTAAACCTGATAACAACTTCCTCATAATCACTAATCATAATTAAACATCTCCAAATCCATAAATCTTATATATCTTATTCAAATGTTTTTTGTATTGTATCACATTTGCAATTAATTAGCAATATATGGCGTGTTAAGTCATATTTTAATACTTAATACGCCATATATTGCTAGTTATTTTTTATTTTGTGCGGCAGTCGTACCCGAAGAATTTTTCTTTTAAACATCTGGCTGTTAAAAGGTATCACAGGATAAATGTAGCTTTTTCCTGATATTGTCCTGTTAAAGCATACAAGCACTATCGCAAATATGACTCCTGCCAGAAGTCCGATTCTTCCAAAAAACTGCACCAGAATCAGATTGACTATTCTTATGAATTTTAATGCATATCCCATCTCAAAACTTGCCTGTGAGTAAGTTCCAACCGTTACAACTGCCATATAAAGAAGCGATTCTGAATTAAACCACCCGGACTCCACAGCATATTCTCCCACAACAATACCGGCAAGAATACTCAAAGGTGTCGACAGCATTCCTGGCGTATTGACCGCCGCCAGCTTAAGCCCGTCAACTGCAAGTTCAAGAATAAAAAGCTGCAATATAACCGGAACCGTTATATCCTCACTTATCGTTATGAATTTCAACCATTCAGGCACCCACTGTGGATTGCTCTCAAGCAAAAGCCATACAGGTGTAAGAAAAACCGTAAGCAATGTAAAGAAGAACCTCGACAGTCTTATATAAGTTCCTATCATTGGCGAAAAATTAAAATCATCTGCTTCTTCTATTATATCAAATACATTTGTTGGAATTATCATTACTGCAGGTGATGTATCTACCATAATAACTATATTTCCATCAAAAAGTGCTGCTGCAGCGGTATCGGGTCTTTCGGAATATTTATACTTAGGAAACGGATTAATCCATTTTCCCTTAAACATACATTCCGCAAGGCTCTCTATATTCATAGTGAGCGCCTCAACCTCTATGCTGCTTATCAGATTCTCAATTCTTTCAAGCAGCTTCTTATCAACCTTATCATCAATATAGCACACAGCAACATCTGTCCTGGAGCGTTCCCCTACAGTATACATTTCCATTGAAAAGCGGCTATCCCTTATTCTTCTTCTTAAAAGTGCCGCATTGCACACAAGTGTCTCAACAAATCCGTCTCTTGAGCCACGCAGAACCTTGTCTTTGTAAGGCTCTGTAACTGAACGCATCGGATAAGTACGGCAGTCAATAAGTATACATTCATCAAAGCCATCTATTATCATGACTGTCTGTCCTGAAAGAAATGCCTTCTCCACTTCGTCGTAATGTCCGTTTTTTTCAATCTCTGTATACGGCATTCCGACTTCTAAGAATGTATCTATATCCTTTATGTCCGATTCTTTCAATGAATAAAAAAACTGCACCAGTTTTTCAATTGTTTCTTCCTGTACGAATCCATCTATAAAATAAAAATGTGTTCTCTTCCCACCTATTAATACATCTCTTTGCAGAATGTCAAAATTCCTGTCCACTCTTAACTTTTCATTCATCATGCGGACATTCATGTCTATGTTAGTTGTAAAATCAGTCATGCTTACTCCTTTCACCTGCACATTTTCAACCGCACTTTAAAGCACCTTTCGATATCCCATATTGCCGCTAAATCTCTTCAAAGCACGAAAAGGGCAGGACTTACGCCCTGCCCTTATAGAATGTCCACATTTGACACATTTATTCTGCTATTAGTTCTCAAAAAGTGATGTTGAGTAATATCTGTCGCCGCTGTCCGGAAGCAGTGCTACGATTGTCTTGCCTTCGTTCTCTGGTTTCTTAGCCCACTCGATTGCTGCATAAAGTGCTGCACCTGCCGATATTCCAACCAGAATTCCCTCTGTGTGTGATATCAATCTGGCATACTCGAATGCGTCATCATTATCAACTGGAACTACGCTGTCATATATCTTAGTATTAAGAATTTCTGGAACAAAGCCTGCTCCAATTCCCTGAATCTTATGTGGTCCCGGCTTGCCCTGTGAAAGTACCGGTGAAGTTGCAGGCTCAACTGCAATTATCTCAATCTTGTCATTCTTAGACTTAAGATATTCACCAACGCCTGTAATTGTTCCGCCTGTACCAACACCTGCAACAAATGCGTCAACTTCTCCATCCGTATCATTCCATATCTCTGGACCAGTTGTTCTTCTGTGTGCATCCGGGTTAGCAGGATTAACAAACTGTCCTGCAATCATGCTACCTTCAATCTCATTCTTTAATTCTTCTGCCTTCGCAATAGCACCTGTCATTCCCTTATAGCCAGGAGTAAGTACAATCTCTGCACCATATGCCTTAATTATATTTCTTCTTTCAACACTCATAGTCTCTGGAAGAACTATTATTGTTCTGTAGCCTTTTGCTGTTGCAATAGCAGCAAGTCCGATTCCTGTATTGCCTGATGTAGGCTCAATAATTGTTGCGCCCGGCTTAAGAATTCCTTTCTTCTCTGCATCTTCAATCATTGCCTTTGCAACTCTGTCCTTAACGCTTCCTGTTGCATTAAAATATTCAAGCTTAACAAGTATTCTTGCCTTAAGTCCAAACTTCTCTTCAATATGTCCGACTTCTACAAGTGGTGTGTTACCTATTAAATCTGCTGCTGATTTATATATCTTTCCCATACAATCCTCTTTTCTTGTGGTATTATTCCACATTTTCTAATATCAATTCATGAATCAGGTGTTATGTATATGCAGTACATAAACATACTATGTTTATATGTTATTATAGGACAATGATTCTGATTTGTACAGTACTTTTTTATTTTTCTTTATTCTCGTTTCTGGCTTCCCAGTTTTGGACTTCTTCCGTGCCTTCCGCTGCTCTAACGTCCAATTCACTTCTCCGGCTTCCCGGTTTTGGACTTCCTACATGCCTTCCGCTGCTTCAACATCCAATCTGCTCCTCCGGCTTCCCGGTTTTGGACTTCATCCGTGTCTCACTCTGCTCTAACGTCCAATCCATGTTCCCAGCCTCTCGGTTTTGGACTTCATCCGTGCCTCACTCTGCTCTAACGTCCAATTCACGCTTCCGGCTTCACAGTTTTGGACTTCATCCGTGCCTTTCTCCGCTCTAACGTCCAATTCCCGCTTCCGGCTTCCCGGTTTTGGACTTCCTCCGTGCCTCACTCCGCTTCAACGTCCAATCCACGCTTCCAGCTTCCCGGTTTTGGACTTCTTCCTTGCCTCACTCTGCTTCAACGTCCAATCCACGTCACCAGCTTCCCGGTTTTGGACTTCTTCCTTGCCTCACTCTGCTTCAACGTCCAATCCACTCCTCCGGCTTCCCGGTTTTGGACTTCTTCCGTGCCTCACTCCGCTTCAATGTCCAATTATCACTTCCTGATTCCCACCGTTTCTTTAATTGCTTCCACCAGCCCACTATAGCTATGCTCACAAGCTTCAATTATCCTATTCTCTTTCACACCCGCCTCAACAAGCTTTCTGCTACAGGCAGGGCCAATGCTATACACTGGGACTTCACCTGATTCACCAAGCTTGTCAATCAGCCATTTTATTCTCTCACCGCTGATGCCACTGGTAACAGCTATTCCAGAAACATCACTAAAATCTTTCATTTCGTACTCTGCATATGTATCAACATATTCATTCCTGTATACTGGAATCTTAATCAGTTCTCCGTAATCTTTCATAGCTTCTTCAAGTGAACCGCTTGTTACCTCAGCACACAGATATACAACCTTCCCGGCTGCAATATTCATCAGACTCTTTCCAAGCTCCAAGCCAGCAGCTTGTAAAGAAACAAAATCAGCTTCAAGACCGCATGTTGTTCTTAAAGCTTCCTGTGTCTTTTTGCCGACTACCGCAATCTTAACACCAGCAGGAAGTTCACACTCCCCCATATTATAAGCAAACCCAGCCACAGCATTTTTACTTGTAAACACAAGCCACTGTGCATCTTTTATCTTTTCCAAAAGATTCTCCACACGAATATAACCAATCCTGCCAGTCACTATTTTTTCGCAGGAAAGCCCCTCCTTTGCAAGTAATTCTGCAAAGGAAGGGCTTTTATCGCACATCTGTCCGTTTTCAATATATGTATATATGTATTTACCCACAATCTACTCCAATCCAAGCATACGGGCTGCTTCGTGGCCAACCGCCTCACTGTCAGTTCCTGTAACCTCAATTCTAAGAATCCTGCTGCAATCATCATTACCAAATAACACAACCATTCGAAGGTCACCGTTATCCTTTGTCACACAGTGTGCGCCAACCGGGGCATGACAGCCGCCGCCTGTTAATCTTAAAAATGTTCTTTCAGCAACAGCTTCTCTATCAGAATTATCATCTGACAAAGCATTTATCTTATCAAGAAGTTCTGTATTCACCTCTGCAGTCTCAATCGCAAGAACTCCCTGTGCCGGTGCCGGAATAACGACCTCCGGGTCAAGGTACTCTGTTATCTCAGATGACCTGCCAAGTCTGTTAAGTCCTGCTGCTGCAAGCACAATTCCATCAAGTCCGTATGAATCGTCCATAAGTTTGTTAATTCTCGTATCAACATTTCCCCTGATAGCAGTAAACTGGATATCAGGACGCAGCATTGCAAGCTGGCATGCACGCCTGAGGCTACCAGTTCCTATAACCGCACCAGAAGGAAGTTCTGAAAAACTTCCTACAGTCTTTAATATAAGTACATCTCTGCAATCCTCTCGTTTCCACGCCTTTGCAAATGTAAGTCCAGTCGCACATTCAGCCGGCATATCCTTCATGCTGTGAACCGCCATATCAATGCTGCCTGAAAGAAGCGCTTCCTCAATCTCCTTTACAAAAAGCCCCTTAGTTCCAATCGCAGCAAGCGGCTTATCCGTAACCTTGTCGCCTGTTGTCTTAATTATAACAAGTTCAAATGTATCCTCAGGATACGCCTCTTCCATTCTTCTCTTAACATATTCCGACTGGACAAGTGCCAGCTTCGAACCTCTCGTTCCTATTCTGTAATGCATAATCCTCCCTACAAGCCAAACAGTCTCTCCACCATGTCTTTATACTGCTGCTGTTCATTTTCTTCCACATTTTTCAATTCTTCAATCGGTTCTTTTAACAATCTGTGTAATGACGACTTAAGAATCTTCTTTAAGATTACCCTGTCATGGTCTGAAAGGTCAATCTTGCGGTTAAGATAATCATAGCTGTCCTGTACTATCTCATCACATTTTTTGCCAAGCGACTGGATAGTTGTATCCATTCTGCTTGATGTGAGCCATTTCTTTGTTTCCGCTATATATTCATCAATCACGCACTGGCTTTCTTTTAACAAATGTGCCCTCTCATTCTGATTAGACTTCACAATCCCACCTATCCTGTCAAGGTCAATAAGAGTAACTCCAAAAATGTCACCTGCCGATTTTTCTATATCTCTTGGTGCAGCAAGATCAAGAAGTGTCATCTTTTTACCCCCTGATAATTCAGCACATTTAATCACCAGATGAGGTGATGAAGTCGCTGAGACAACTATATCACTGCTTTTAAGTGCTTCTGTTTTCTTATCATATGCAATAACCTGAATATCTGGAAATTCCTTAAGCAACGCCTTCGCATGCTGATAAGTTCTTGAACACACTGTTACATCAGCGCCATATTCTGCCAGATATCTTATGGCAAGAGCCGCGGTTTTGCCGCTTCCTATAACAAGTGCGTGCTTTCCTGATATGCCACATACTCTGTCTAACTCCTGAATACCGACATAGCATACAGATACTGGTTTTTCACTTACCTTGTACTCTGTCTTAATCCGCTTTGCACAGCTTACCGCTTCTCTTACTATATAATTAAGTTCTTTCCCGCTGTGTCCAAGCGTTCTTGAAAGGTCTGCCGCATCCTTTAACTGGCCTAGTATCTGATCCTCTCCAAGCACCATGCTTTCAAGTCCGGCGGCTATGCAAAACAGATATACCAGTGCTTCTTCACCACATTTGACACCGGCTAATTTAGTATCAGTAAGTCCAAAATAATCATTGAATAAATCGGACATTACTTGTACAAATGTTTCATCCTCATACAAATAAAACACTTCGCATCTGTTGCATGTTGAAAGGCACATGCACTGTTTCACACCTGCTTCCTCTGCCTGTTGCATAAAGTCTGCTATCCCGCTGTCTGTGAATGTAATCTTGTCCCTTACTGAAAGGTCTGTATTCTTATAATTAATTCCTACATATCCTAACTGCATCTGTATTCCCACTTATTATCCGAATTATTTCCTGAAGAATTCTTCCATAACCTCTATTGTACGGTTGATATCCTCATTAGTGTGTGCGTCTGATACGAACATTGCCTCAAACTGTGATGGTGCAATGTATATTCCGTTATCAAGCATATGTCCAAAGTATTCTGCATACTTCTTAGTGTCTGACTTTACTGCACTGTCATAATCTTCAACTGCATCTGGTGTAAAGAATATACTCATAAGTGAACCAATCTGATTAACCGATACCCTTCCGGCTCCACATTTTCTTACACTGTCAGCAATACGCTTTGTCTTAGTCTCAAGTCTGTCGTATATGTCCTTATTATCTCTTAAGATTCTTAAAGTCTCTAAGCCTGCTGCTGTTGCAATTGGATTGCCTGACAATGTTCCTGCCTGATATACAGGACCGTCAGGACTTACCATTCGCATAATGTCAGCTCGTCCGCCATATGCGCCGACTGGCATACCCCCACCTACAATCTTTCCAAGAGTTGTAAGATCTGGCTTTATGTTAAAGTACTCCTGTGCTCCGCCAATTGAAAGTCTGAAGCCTGTTATTACCTCATCAAATATAAGAAGACTTCCATTTTCCTTAGTTATGTCTCTTAAGAATTCAAGAAATCCATGTCTTGGAAGCACAACTCCCATGTTAGCTGCAACTGGTTCGACTATTACCGCAGCTATTTCATCTTTATTGTTATCAAAAAGCTCCTTCACAGAATCGCAATCATTGTACTCTGCTATAAGTGTATTCTTAGTGTAATCAGCAGGAACTCCTGCACTGTCCGGAACTGATGTTGTAAGTGCTGCTGAACCGGCTTTTACTAAAAGTCCGTCAGAATGTCCATGATAACAGCCTCTGAACTTAATTATCTTGTCTCTTCCGGTGTAGCCTCTTGCCACACGGATTGCGCTCATAACGGCTTCTGTTCCTGAACTTACAAGACGGCTCACCTCCATTGTAGGAATAAGCTCGTATATAAGCTCTGCCATCTCAACTTCTCTCTTGGTTGGTGCACCATATGTAAGGCCTGCTTCCGCAGCTTCCTTAACCTTTGCAATTACTCTGTCATGTGCATGACCTAATATTCCCGGTCCCCATGAACATATGTAGTCAATCATTTCATTCCCATCTACATCAGTAATTCTGTCTCCCTTGGCAGAAGCTATGAATCTTGGCACTCTGTCAACTGCCTTGTATGCCCTGACAGGACTGTTTACACCACCCGGCATATGTTTTACTGCTCTCTCATATAAATCATTTGACATCTCTTCATTCATAAAACCAGCTCCTCCTGCTTAATTTAATACTGCTAAAAATGTTACTCTTCCTTTAACCATTTTGCCACATCTATAGCATGATATGTAATTATCATCTTAGCTCCGGCTCTCTTAAAGCCTGTCATATTCTCCATTACAATCTTCTTCTCATCAATCCAGCCATTCATTGCTGCTGCCTTAACCATCGCGTACTCACCGCTTACATTATAAGCGACAATTGGAATATTGAAGTTAAGCGCTATCTCTTTCATAACGTCCATATATCCGAGTGCCGGCTTTGCAATAATCATGTCTGCACCTTCTAATATGTCTTCTTCAACTTCCCTTAACGCTTCTTTTCCATTAGCCGGGTCCATCTGATATGTCTTTCTGTCACCAAATCCCGGTGCTGAATGTGCGGCATCCCTGAACGGTCCGTAATATCCTGATGCAAATTTGGCACTGTATGAACATATAGGAATATTAACCAATCCTGCCTCATCAAGTGCATTTCTGATTGCCTCAACTCTCTTATCCATCATGTCACTCGGTGCAATTATATCTGCCCCCGCTTTTGCATAAGCAACCGACGCCTTTGCAAGAAGCGGCAGTGTCTCATCATTTAATATAACGCCATTTTTTACAAGTCCGCAGTGTCCATGTGATGTGTACTCACACAGGCACACATCAGCCATGATAACAAGCTCTGGATAAGCATCCTTAATAAGACGGATTGCCCTGCACACAACACCTTCCTCGTCATATGCCTCACTTCCGACCTCATCTTTATGTACAGGGATTCCAAAAAGCAGAATCCCCTTAATTCCAACCTCTACAGCACATCCGATTTCTTCAAGAACATGGTCAAGCGAATACTGACATATTCCCGGCATTGACGGCACTTCCTGTATTACATCATTCTCCTCTGTCACAAATACAGGATATATAAGCTCGTCCACCCTTACATGATTCTCTCTTACCATATCTCTTAATGTCGCATTCATTCTTAATCTTCTTGTCCTGTCCATGATTATCATCTTCCTTCCAACGTTTCCTATATAATAGCATTGCATATAAACATTGTAAACTGGTATGTTATGTTCTGCTATGTATCTTAACCATTCTTGCATACTCACCATCAAGCTTCATAAGCTCCTCGTGAGTTCCTCTCTCCTTGATGCCCTCGTCAGTAAGCATCAGGATTTCCTCCGCATTTTCAATAGTTGTAAGTCTGTGTGCTATTACAAATGTGGTTCTGTTCTTAGCCAGCTTCTCAAGTGATTCCTGTACAATCTGCTCACTCTCATTATCAAGTGCTGATGTCGCCTCATCAAATATAAGAATTGGCGGATTCTTTAAGAATACTCTTGCAATTGACAGTCTCTGCTTCTGACCGCCTGACAATTTGACTCCGCGCTGTCCGATATCTGTGTCGTATCCGTTCTCAAAGCTCATAATAAAATCATGCGCATTTGCAAGCTTTGCCGCCTGAATTACTTCTTCGTCTGTAGCATCTGGCTTACCATATCTTATATTTTCTTTAATTGTACCCATAAACAGATACACATCCTGCTGTACAACTCCGATATGGTCACGCAGGCTTTTAAGTGTAACATCTTTGATATCTGTTCCATCAATCTTAATCGAACCGCCCGTCACTTCATAAAATCTTGGAATAAGCGAGCAGAGTGTTGTCTTTCCTACTCCCGAAGGACCTGCAAGTGCAACATATTCTCCCGGTCTTACTGACAGATTAACCCCGGAAAGCACCTCGTCCACACCGTCCTTATATCTGAAGGACACATTTTCAAATGTTATTGCACCCTTCACATCAGTAAGCTCCTTTGCGTCAGGCTTATCAGCTATTTCCGGCTCTACTGAAAGAATCTCTAAGAATCTTTCGTAACCCGAATAGCCATTCTGGAACTGCTCTGTGAAATCAATAAGCACCTTAACCGGCTCCGTAAATATATTTATATACAGTAAAAATGTAACGAAATCCGTAATATTTACCCAGCCCTTTGCAATTCCAATACCGCCTGTTGCAATTACAATTACATTTATCATTGTTGTAAATGCAGTAAGTCCTGCATTGTACATTCCCATATAATGATAGCTGTCTCTCTTAGATTCAAGGAACAAGTCATTGCCTTTCTTAAATTTCTCACATTCAATATCTTCATTTGCAAATGACTTGACAACCCTTATTCCAGACAGATTGTCCTCTATCTGTGCATTTATCTCACCTATTCTTACCCTGTTTCTCTTAAATGCTCTCTTCATGCGCTTGTTAAGCACATACGCGAATACAAGCATGAACGGAATCAGCACAAATGCGGCAATCGTAAGTCTTAAGTCAATCGAACTTAATATGCATAATGCACCAATTATCTTTATCAGTGAAATAGTTATATTCTCTGGTCCATGATGCAAAAGCTCTGTAATATCGAACAAATCTGATGTTATTCTTGATAATAACTGTCCAACCTTCTGGTCATCATAGAATGAATATGACAGCTTCTGATAATGATTGAATATCTCTGCCCTCATGTCATACTCAATCTTTGCACCCATTACATGTCCATAATTAGATATATAGTAGTTGCAGCCCCACTGTATCAGTACAAGCACAAACAGCACTCCAACAATAATCATAATTCTTGAAAGTGCTTCATTGGCACTCATATATGCGACCTTTGATGTAATGAACCTTACAACAAGTGGTATCACAAGTGCCACCGCCGCTGACATCATTGCCAGTATCATATCAAGTATAAATGTGCCTAAATACGGCTTGTAGTATTTAGCCAGCTTCTTAAGATTCTCTTTCATAATCTTCTCCTGTTTTCTATATTTAATCTTCTTCAATTCCTGCCCGATATTATAACATAAAGTAAGACAATGAAAAAGTATGTAAAATGTCCGGCATGCAATTCATTTTAAATCACATGCCGGACAACTTTAATCGTCTCTATTCTATTTCTTCATTCTTTTGCTTTGCAGCTGCTGAGTTACATTTGCAGTATCTCTACTCGCTTACAAGTTCTGCTTTCTGTGCCTTAGCTTCTCTGCCTGCTCCGTTAATTGCAAGATATAAAAGTCCAATTCCAATAAATATAAGCAACAGAACCACAATCATATACACAACTCCGATTCCTAGTGATTCAGACCCCATCTGGCTTAAATCCCAGCCAAACCAGCCTGCTGGTGCAGCATAATTAAGGAAGTTATAAGGTGCTGTCATTGTATCATACCATCTTACGCCCAATGCAGCCAGAATGTATACGAATGCAACATAGCAAAGCGGTGGAATAACTGCATATATTGCATATATTTTCTTTGCCGAAAATTCCTTATCAAACACAAGGAAATCTGCAATCGCAAATACCGGACCAATTAAATGTACCCCAAGACTTCCTGCATATTTATTAAGATATGCACCAATCAGTCCGTCCTCGGAAGTTGGTCCAAGAATAATCATATACACCAGACATGTCAGTGTAATTGAAAGAGTCATAAGGAATTTGAGTATGTACAACCCATTGTTCTTATAATCCTTTCCCTTAGTGAGCAGTATAACATCAAGCACAATAAATACTGCAAGTACAATATCAAGTGCCACATTAGACAGCGTTGTAAAAAATGTGAATGACTTAATACTGTCAATCGTAAATACAAGACCATACACCGAAGCAATCAGCGATATTGCCTTAAAAATAATACTTGTAATCAACTTTTTCTTATTTATAATATTTGTATTCAATTTGAGCCTCCAATTATTTTGATTTTCAAATTATAATACATATTAGTTTGATTATCAAGTTATTTATATAAAGTATCATTATATTCTTTCTTCTTCATAAGATACCTCCTATCTTCTCTCCGTTTCATAGATCAGCCTGTTACTCTTTCTTGTTCCTTTTGGACTTCCTCCGTGGCTTCCACCGCGTCAATGTCCAATCCGCCTCTATTTCTCACTCCTTTTGGACTTCCTCCGTGGCTCACTCCGCTTCAACGTCCAATCTACCTCTCTTTCTCGTTCCTTTTGGACTTCAACCTGTCTCCCAACCGCCTCAACGTCCAATCCACCTCTCTTTCTCGTTCCTTTTGGACTTCAACCTGCCTTCACTCTGCTTCAATGTCCAATCCGCCACAGCTTTTCTTTTCTTCTACATATATATACGAATCCCTCTCTCAAAAAGTTTAACTTTACACCCTTACTTCCCACAATTTTCCTATCTTCTCCCCACCACAAAAAACTCCCGCAGGAACAAGCCCTGCGGGAGCAATCATACACTTTATTAAACTGTATATTAATTACTTGTAAAGTTCAACAAGCTTTGTAAGGTGATCATATCTTTCCTTAGCAACTTCCTCAGACTTAGCAAAGAGTCTCTCTGCTCTTTCTGGGAATGGCTTAACAAGTCTTGTGTAACGAGCCTCGTTATTAAGGAAATCCTGATATGTTCCATCACCTTCCTTAGATGTAAGTGTGAATGGATTCTTTCCTTCAGCCTTAAGTGCTGGGTTGAATGAGAAGAGGTTCCAGTAACCAGCCTTAACAGCCTTCTTCATCTCATCCTGGCAGTGGTTCATACCACCCTTAGCAATACCGTGAAGTTCACAAGGAGCATAACCAATGATAAGTGATGGTCCATTGTAGCTTTCTGCTTCCTGAATAACCTTAACAGCCTGAGCTGGGTTAGCACCAAGAGCAATCTGTGCTACATATACATAACCGTATGTCATAGCAATTTCTGAAAGGCTCTTCTTTCCGATTTCCTTACCTGCTGCAGCGAACTGGCAAACCTCACCGATGTTAGAAGCCTTAGAAGCCTGTCCACCTGTATTAGAGTACATCTCTGTATCGAATACGAATACATTAACATTCTCACCAGAAGCAAGTACATGATCAAGACCACCGAAACCGATATCATAAGCCCATCCATCACCACCGAAAATCCATACAGACTTCTTAGCAAGGAAATTCTTCTTAGCTAAAATCTGTGGAGCTACTGGACAACCATCTTTAGCTGCCTTCTCTAACTCTGCAATAAGAGCATCAGCTGCTGGTGTGTTAGCCTTTGTATCATTCTTTGTCTCTAAGTACTTAGCTGCTGCTGCCTTGAAGTCATCAGATGCCTTATCAGATGCAGCCATTTCCTCAACCTGGGCAATAAGCTGATCTCTTAAAGTCTTCTGTCCTAAGTACATACCGAAACCATGCTCTGCATTATCCTCGAAAAGTGAGTTAGACCAAGCTGGTCCCTTCTTAGAATCCTTATTAACTGTATAAGGTGATGTAGCTGCTGGATTTCCCCAGATTGAAGAACAACCTGTTGCGTTAGAAATATACATCTGCTCACCGAATAACTGTGTAATTAATCTTGCATAAGATGTCTCTGCACAACCTGCACATGATCCTGAGAATTCAAGAAGTGGCTGGTTGTACTGTGATCCGATAGGACCATTAACTAATGCAGGAGTAATCTCCTTCTTACCAACATTCTCTACTAAGTAGTTGAATACTGGCTGCTCGTCTGCCTGAGATTCCTGTGGAACCATCTTAATAGCTTCTCCAGCCTTAGGGCAGACAGTAACACACTCGCCACATCCCATACAATCTAATGGAGATACTGACATTGTGTACTTCATTGTCTTATCAATTGCATGCTTAGAATCTGCAAGCTTAATATTAGAAGGTGCTGCATTTACCTCATCTGTTGAAAGGATAAATGGACGAATTGTAGCATGTGAACATACAAATGCACAGCTGTTACACTGAACACAGGCTGTAGGATCCCACTCTGGAACCATAACTGCTGTTCCTCTCTTCTCATATGCAGAAGCACCTGTTTCAAACTGACCATCAGCGATATCCTTGAATGCAGATACTGGAAGGCTGTCACCATCCATTAATCCGATAGGATCAAGGAGTTCGTTAACCATCTTAACTGTAGCTGGACGACCTGTTCTGTCTGCTGCCTTCTTATCATCAGTAGCTGTAGCCCAGTCTGCTGGAACTTCTACCTTATGTACAGCATCAACACCGGCATCAATAGCCTTATAGTTCATCTCTACTACTGCATCACCCTTCTTAGAGTAAGATTTCTTAGCTGCCTGCTTCATGTAATCAACAGCCTTATCGATAGGCATTACATTAGCGAGCTTGAAGAAAGCTGACTGAAGGATTGTGTTAGTTCTCTTACCCATACCAATTTCAATAGCCTTATCAATAGCATTGATAGTATAAAGCTGGATATTGTTCTTAGCGATATACTGCTTAGCTTCTGCTGGCATATGCTGGTTGAGTTCTTCATCAGACCACTGGCAGTTAATCATAAAGATTCCGCCTGGCTTAACATCCTGAACCATCTTATAACCCTTAATAACATATGATGGGTTATGGCATGCTACGAAGTCTGCCTGATTGATATAGTATGGACTCTTAATTGGGTTATCACCAAATCTTAAATGAGAAATTGTGACACCACCTGTCTTCTTAGAATCATACTGGAAGTATGCCTGAATGTACTTATCTGTGTGGTCACCGATAATCTTAGTAGAGTTCTTGTTAGCACCAACTGTACCATCTCCACCAAGACCCCAGAACTTACATTCAACTGTACCAGGAGCTGATGTAATTGGAGCTGGCTTAACTTCTGGTAAGCTTAAGTTAGTTACATCATCAACAATACCGATTGTAAATCTGCTCTTAGGCTCGTCCTTCTCAAGTTCCTTATAAATAGCAAATACTGATGAAGGTGGTGTATCCTTAGAACCAAGACCATATCTGCCGCCTACTAATACGATGTCGTTAAGTCCTGCCTCACGAAGAGTAGTTGCAACATCAAGGTAAAGTGGCTCACCAAGAGAACCTGGCTCCTTAGTTCTGTCAAGTACTGCCATCTTCTTAACTGTCTTAGGAATAACCTTAAGAAGATGCTTAGATGACCATGGACGGTAAAGTCTTACTTTAACAAGTCCGACTTTCTCACCCTTAGCTGTTAAATAATCAATAACTTCTTCTGCTACATCATTGATAGAACCCATAGCAACGATTACTCTGTCTGCATCTGGAGCTCCGTAGTAGTTAAAGAGATCATAGTCTGTACCAAGCTTCTCATTAACCTTACCCATGTACTTCTCAACAACATCCGGAAGCTCATCATATAATGAGTTACATGCTTCACGATGCTGGAAGAAGATATCTCCATTCTCATGTGAACCACGGGCTGCTGGGTGGTTAGGATTAAGTGCATGTGCTCTGAATTCATCAACTGCATCCATTGGGCACATATCCTTAAGATCTTCATAATCCCACTTCTCAATCTTCTGAATCTCATGTGATGTACGGAATCCATCGAAGAAGTTAATGAAAGGAGTCTTGCCTTCAAGTGCTGCACAATGTGCAACTGGGCTTAAATCCATAACTTCCTGTGGGTTAGTCTCGCAAAGCATAGCGAAACCAGTCTGACGACAGGCGTAAACATCTGAGTGATCACCAAAGATATTAAGAGCATGTGTAGATACTGTACGAGCTGATACATCAAATACGCATGGAAGCTGCTCTCCAGCAATCTTGTACATGTTAGGAATCATAAGAAGAAGACCCTGTGAAGCTGTAAATGTTGTAGTTAAAGCACCAGTTGCTAAAGAACCATGTACTGTACCTGCAGCACCTGCCTCTGACTCCATCTCTACTACCTTAACAGTGTTACCAAAAATGTTCTTCAGTCCCTGAGCTGACCATGTATCAACTACATCAGCCATTGGACTTGAAGGTGTGATAGGATAGATACCAGCTACTTCTGTGTAAGCATAAGCTACATGAGCTGCGGCTGTATTACCATCCATTGACTGTTTCTGTCTTGCCATTATAAATATTTCCTCCTTAAGAAAATTTAGGCGGCATAAATGTACCCGACATAATAAAATCAGATATACATTATACGTCCCTACATATTACTTAATATTTTATTATCTTTATCTCCAAAAGTAAAGGCATAAATGTGAGATTTCATGCTTATTTCATTATTAAAATCAATACAATGCCATTAAAAACTGGACTTTTCCAATGTCCAAGCATCGGAAAAGTCCAGTTCCACGATTTACATATTCTTATTATTACTACATTTTATTAATAAATCATTATATTAATCGTCTTCGCCCTGAAGTGCATCGTAACCTGATTCTCCGGTTCTTACCTTTACTACATCCTCAACATCATATACAAAAATCTTACCATCACCGATATGACCTGTATAGAGAGCCTTTCTTGTAGCATTGATAACATCCATTACAGGAACTGAAGATATTACCATCTCAACCTGTGTCTTAGGAAGAAGCTGGATATCCATTGGAACACCTCTGTAATATTCAGGAGCGCCCTTCTGTGTACCACATCCAAGAACCTGTGTAACTGTCATACCTGTAACTCCGATATCGTTCATGGCCTTCTTGAATCTCTCGAATCTCTCCTGCTTCATAAGAATCTCAACCTTGGTAATCTTCTTGCCATCACCTGCATCAGATGTCTTAACAAGAGCAGGTACAGAAGCTTCCATTGATTCTGAACCGATTACATCAACATCACCGTCAACAAAGTCCATACCACCGAATTCAAATCCTGCATAAGCACTTGAAAGACCATGCTCCATAATATCAAGGCCTCTGATTTCTTCTTCCTTAGAAGCTCTGAGTCCGATTGTAGCCTTAATTACTGTGAACACAATCACCATGCATACAGCTGCCCATGCTGCAACTGATACAAATCCTAATAACTGAAGTCCAAGCTGTGTGAATCCACCACCATAGAAAAGACCTTCGCCCTTAATTGAACCACCTTCTAAAGCAATTGCATATCCTGGAGCTGAGCTTGTTGCAAAAAGGCCAACAGCAATTGTACCCCAGATACCATTCATCATATGTACTGCTACAGCACCTACAGGATCATCAACATGAAGCTTGTAGTCAAGAAGCCATACTCCGAATACTACTAAAAGACCAGAAACAATACCTATCATTGTTGCACCAAATGCATCTGTTACATCACAAGGAGCTGTTATACCAACAAGACCTGCAAGTGAAGCATTTAAACACATTGAAACATCAGGCTTACCATATCTTATCCATGTGAATATCATACATGTTACTGTAGCTACTGCAGGAGCAACTGTTGTTGTAAGGAAAATAGAGCCTAAATCTTCAATTGTTGTTGCTGCTGCACCGTTAAATCCATACCAGCCAAACCACAGAATAAATACACCAAGTGCACCAAGTGGAATATTGTGTCCTGGGAAAGCATTTACCTTTATAACCTTACCATTAGCATCCTTTTCAAACTTACCAATACGAGGTCCAAGAATCTTAGCACCAATAAGAGCTGAAATACCACCAACCATGTGAATACAACAAGAACCTGCAAAATCATGGAAGCCTAACTGTGCAAGCCAGCCACCACCCCAGATCCAGTGAGCTTCTATTGGATAGATAAGTGCTGAGATAACTGCTGAGTATACACAATATGATAAGAACTTTGTTCTCTCAGCCATGGCACCTGAAACAATAGTAGCTGTTGTAGCACAGAATACTAAGTTAAATACGAAACTAGAAAAATTAAAATCTTTGTAAGCTGTGAAGATATCAAAACCAGGCTTTCCAATAAAACCAAGTAAATCCTCACCTAATAAGAAACTGAATCCAATAAGAACGAACATTACTGTACCAATACAGAAGTCCATCAGATTCTTCATAATAATGTTACCTGAATTCTTTGCTCTTGTGAATCCTGTTTCTACCATTGCAAAACCTGCCTGCATCCAGAAAACAAGAGCTGCACCTATAAGGAACCACACACCGAATAATTCGGCATCTACCGCTGATAAAATCTCTTGCATAACCATTTCCTCCCTAATCAGAAATTCTTTTTAATTTAATTGCCGGTAACAGAGTTGATCAGGTTCTGTACCTGATTAAACAGAATGCAAAAAAGGCGTGTAGGCAGTTTTCCCAAACTGCTTACACGCCTTTGTGTACATCACTGTTCAATTCATGCTGTTCATTATACTCGCCATTTTCAATAATTATTGAAAAAATCGGACATTTTTATTGACTTTTTAATTTTTTCTTAATATTATTTTAATAAATAAACTTTTAGAGGAGACAATTTATGAAACATATGATACAGCCATTTGGAATTGACATGCATAAAAATGTTCTTACAGACACAAAAGCAGTTAAGCATATGCATTTTTACGAAGCAGATAAAACTAATACCATCCTTAACATCTCATTTATTCCATCATCCACTACAGAATGGATAATATGTTACAACGATAATAATGACATATCTGAATTCATATGTATCGGATGCCAGAACAAAATCACAACGATGTCTCTCAATGAATTCGACCATTATTTCGGGATAAGATTCGACAACACTGGCTGCTACTTTAATAAAGGCTGTGATATTAAGACTTATCCCGTCAATATTACAGATAATATATTCCGTTATGAGCCAGCCTCTCAATCGTATGAAATGCAGCTAATAAAGGATTTTCACAATTCTTCATCCTTTAAAGACAGAATTAGACTTTTTAAAGCATTTGTTACAGATTGCAAGACCTTCTGCCCTGTTTCTGAAAATATTAAAGAACTTAACAGGCTTATATATTCAGGTGCCGGCACAGTTGCAGAATTATCTGCAGAATCTGGATATTCTGTAAGACATATATCAAGGCTCTACAGCGAAGTCTATGGTATTGGTGCAAAGGATTTTATCAAAATGTACAGATTCCAGAATGTCCTTGCAGCCATAATTGCTGACCCTGACCGTGATAACAGCTTCTTTATCGAAGGTGCTGGTTATTCAGATCAGGCACATTTCCAGAGAGAATTCAGGGCATTTATGGGAATGACTCCTAAGCAGTACATAAAACTCATTAAGAATTTCTGATATACACACTAAAGCAGGTGACAATCTTTACAATCAGACTGCCACCTGCTTTTCTTAATCTCCATCAGTTAATATAAAATCACTCATCACTGTATTACATATATCCATGCCATATTCAGTAAGCCTTAACATATCTCCCCGCTTTACAAGAAGACCTTTATTAATATTCCGCTCTGTTTCTTTCGCATAGACATCATTAATTGAAACTCCGAACCTGTTCTTAAAATCCTTCACATCAACTCCTGCCACCTTTCTAAGGCCAAGAAACATGAATTCTTCCATTGCATCTTCTTTCGTCAGAATTTCAATATTTTCATGAAGTTTTCCTATATCACCGTTAAGCTCTATATACTCCCTGACATCCCTTATGTCAGAATACCGCTCATTCCCTGTAAATCCTGCTGCCGAACACCCAAAGCCATAATACTCTCCTCTGTTCCAATACAGAAGATTATGCCTGCATTCGAAGCCCGGTCTGCTGTAATTGGATATTTCGTATCTTTCATACCCTGCATTCTCAAGAATCTGCTTCGTTATATGGTACATACGCCTGTCCTCTTCCTCATCAGGAACCGGCGGAAACTTATCAATATTATCAGCCAGATAAGTGCCTTCCTCAAGAATAAGGCTATACACAGATATATGCTCCGGCTGTAATGCCATCACCTTGTCAAATGTATTTTCAAGAGTTGCTTCAGTCTGCCCCGGAATAGCCGACATAAGGTCAACATTAATATTATTAAAGCCTGCAGCCCTTGCCAGTCTGAAGCTTTCCTCAAACTGTTCAAATGTGTGTATTCGCCCAAGCATTTTTAATTCATTATTATCAGCAGACTGTAAGCCAAAGCTTAACCTGTTCACTCCTGCGGCTCTGTATTCTGAAAGCCTGCTTTCATTAACTGTTCCCGGATTACATTCCATTGTTATCTCAGCATCATCCAAAACATCAAAACAATCCCTGACAGCAGCTAATATGTCAGCTATACAGCCATCAGGCAGTACAGACGGAGTACCTCCGCCAAAGAATATGGATGTTATCTTATCCTTTACCTGCCTGTCCGCTGTATTTCTGATTTCATTAATAAGTGCCCTAGTGTATGCATATTTTACAGCATCACCAGCCGGAGCAGACAGGAAATCACAATATATACATTTGTGTACACAAAAAGGGATATGTATATATATCCCTTTTTCATATGTTTTATTCATCATCTAACTTTAATACGCTCATAAACGCCTTCTGTGGAATCTCTACATTACCAATCTGGCGCATACGCTTCTTTCCTTCCTTCTGCTTCTCAAGAAGTTTCTTCTTTCTTGAGATATCACCACCGTAACATTTTGCAAGTACATCTTTTCTGAGTGCCTTGACAGTTTCTCTCGCAATTACCTTGCTTCCGATAGCTGCCTGAATCGGAATCTCAAACTGCTGTCTTGGAATCTCTTCCTTGAGCTTCTCACACATTTTACGGCCTCTCTCCTCAGCATTGCCGGCAAATACAATGAATGAAAGTGCATCAACTTCTTCTTTGTTAATAAGAATGTCAAGCTTGACAAGCTTAGAACGCTCATACCCCTTCATCTCATAATCAAATGATGCATAACCTCTTGAGCGTGATTTAAGTGCATCAAAGAAATCATATATAATCTCATTAAGAGGAAGGTCATACTTAAGCAGTGCTCTTGTCTGCTCAATATATTCCATTCCATTATATATGCCACGCCTTTCCTGGCAAAGCTTCATAATAGGTCCGACAAATTCAGTTGTAACCATAATCTCAGCACTTACCATAGGCTCTTCCATATAATCAATCTCAGACGGGTCCGGCATATTAGACGGATTAGTAAGGTCAATTACATCTCCGTTCGTCTTGTGAACCTTATATATAACGCCCGGTGCGGTTGTTACAAGGTCAAGATTATATTCTCTCTCAAGTCGTTCCTGTATAATCTCTAAGTGAAGAAGTCCTAAGAATCCACATCTGAAGCCAAATCCAAGTGCAATAGATGTCTCCGGCTCAAACTGCAGGGCTGCATCATTAAGCTGCAGCTTTTCAAGTGCATCACGCAGATCCTGATACTTGGCACCGTCTGCCGGATATAATCCACAGTAAACCATAGGATTAACCTTCTTGTAACCAGGAAGCGGCTGCTCACATGGTCTGTCATTATCAGTAACTGTATCACCAACTCTTGTATCTCTTACATTCTTGATACTTGCTGTAATATAGCCAACCATTCCTGCTGTAAGCTCATCGCATGGAATAAAACGGCCTGCACCGAAATATCCAACCTCAACGACCTCTTCTACAGCTCCGGTTGCCATCATTCTTATCTTAGTACCCTTCTTGACAGTACCTTCTTTAATTCTTACAAATATAATAACACCCTTATATGCATCATATAACGAATCAAATATAAGTGCTGAAAGTGGTGCAGATGCATCTCCTGATGGTGCCGGAATCTTAGTTACAATCTGTTCAAGAACCTCTTCAATATTAATTCCGTTCTTGGCTGATATAAGCGGTGCATCCTGTGCCTCAATTCCTATAATATCCTCAATCTCTTCTATAACTCTTTCAGGCTCCGCACTTGGAAGGTCAATCTTATTAATTACAGGAAATACATCAAGATCATGGTCTAATGCAAGATATACATTAGCAAGTGTCTGTGCTTCAATCCCCTGTGCCGCATCTACAACAAGTATAGCACCGTCACAGGCAGCAAGTGCTCTTGAAACCTCATAATTAAAATCAACATGTCCCGGAGTATCAATAAGATTAAATATATACTCCTGTCCATCTGATGCCTTATATACAGTTCTTACTGTCTGTGCTTTAATTGTAATTCCTCTTTCTCTTTCAAGATCCATGTTATCTAGAATCTGTTCCTGCATTTCTCTTGATGTGAGAAGTCCGGTTTTTTCAATAATTCTGTCAGCCAGTGTTGACTTACCATGATCAATATGTGCAATAATACAAAAATTTCTTATGTTCTTCTGATTAATTCCTGCCATTAATATAACCCCGCTTGTTTTAAATAATCTGTTATGCCATCTGCTATGGCTTGTGCTGTCTTATCTTTATCAGTTGTTACTTTCTTTAAATCTGATGCATTAGTTATAAAGCCAATATCTATTATTGTGCTTGTACATTTGCTATGGGCATTAATATAATAATTATCCTTTGCATCTGCAACTGTGCCAGCCTTTACTCCACGGTTCTTGATACCCACCGATTTCTCAAGGCTTGCAAGTATTTTTCTTGATAATTCTGCTGCCTCCACAGGCTTTGTAGTATGAATATAACTCTCTGCTCCCGATACAGAAGTATCGTTATTGTATGAATTCATTCTTAAAGAAACAACTATATTAGCTGATGATTTATTACATGTATTTACTCTTGCTTCATCAGTTACATCTGTATCAGAAGTTCTTGTAAGAACAACATTTATCCCTTGTATATCAAGCTTTTCTTTAACAGCAAGAGCCATATCAAGAGTTATATTCTTCTCTTTCTTTCCATTGGAACTAAGCCCCATGTCTTTTCCGCCTTTCGCAGCATCCAGACATACAGTTATGTTTTTGGCAGGCTTACTCTCTTTCTCTGTTTCATTAATTACATTATTAGTTCTGGTTTCATTCTGCGTTTCTTTCTCTGTACCAGTACTTATACTGACTGGCTTAAAAAAATCATTATAAACCATCAAAGCCAATACCAGCATACAGACAAGAGTAGCCAGACCAAATATTTTATCAATTCTAAATGTCTTATGACCTCTCATTATAGTACTCCATTAATATTTCTTGTACTATTGTCCATAAGGAAGGGGCAAATGTCAACAACTTTTGACCATTTCTTTTCTTAACTGACGCATTATTTTCTTTTCGAGCCTTGAAATATACGATTGTGAAATTCCTAACATATCTGCAACCTCTTTCTGCGTCTTTTCTTCTCCATCCTCTGAGCTTAAACCAAATCTTAAATCAACTATTATTCTTTCACGCTCCGGCAGCTGGTTTATAGCTCTTTTAAGCATTTTACATTCAACCTCTGTTTCAATATCCCTATATATAATATCCTCATCCGTTCCTATAATATCTGACAACAGAAGCTCATTTCCATCCCAGTCAACATTTAATGGCTCGTCTATTGAAACTTCTGCCTTTATTTTACTGTTTCTTCTAAGATACATAAGAATTTCATTTTCTATACACCTTGATGCATATGTCGCAAGCTTGATATTTTTATCCTTGTCATATGAATTAATTGCCTTGATAAGCCCTATTGTGCCTATTGATATTAAATCCTCTACTCCAACCCCTGTATTATCAAATTTCTTTGCTATATATACAACAAGCCTTAAATTATGTTCTATCAGAGTGTGCTTTGCTTCAGCATCAGAAGCTGTCCCCAGTGCTTCTATTGCATCCTGCTCCTCACTTGCCCCAAGTGGTGCCGGTAATATATCTGTTCCACCTATATAATGTACATCGCCCTGCTTTAATAAACAAAAATTTTTTATAGAAGGCATTACCTTAAACTGAAAATGATCCGCCATTGCAACCTTTACTACCATATTTCTATCCATCCTTTTATTTTCTTCAAACTTCCAATTCCTCTACATAATCATGTCCTTCCCCAAAAGAGCATGATAATCCCCATTCTTATTAATCTGCCCAAGAGACATGCCTATAGCCGCATCCTCCCTTTTCACAACATTTTCTCCCTCGTATATATGTATATAATCTGCTGTTATGATTTCCATCATCCCACCTGAACTTCCAACACTGTTATATGGAATCAGATGATATCCAAGCTTCTGTAAGTTATCTATATCACTGAGAATGTCGTTGAAATATGTTCTTTCTACCACTGTAACCGGTCTTTTTCCAATATAATCAACAAGGCTGTTGCCTGTATCGATTATTGCGTCCATTTCAAATTCCCGTTCTGCTACGCCAATCACAATATGTCTTTTTAAACCATCCGTTATCCTGATAGTTTTAAGTGCCTTAAGCACCATGACAACAGCCATGACCGTCACAGTAAGAAAGATTACAAGCTCACTGTCAGACAGAATTACATTTTGAATAAAATACCCTGCAAATGTGTACTTTAACCAATGCATTATCCCACCTGCAAAAAGTGCCGTAAATATCATTCCGGCAGCTGCTTTCAACAGTTTTCTCATATAAAGCTTTAATTGTTTTGATGTTTTATGCTTAAAGTTCTCATTTCCCGAAAGCATTATCATCGCCATGATTAATGTCACCGGACCATATGTAATGAACTTTCCAAGCACTGCAAATCTTAGTGGAATACACACGCACATGACAGCCCATGCAGCTCCTAAAGTGGCAGAAATAATCATTCTGGATATTCTGGCAGAAAATTTAAAAATCCAGTCTGTTATAAGCAGCACACACAGGTTTGCCACGAAGTTTATTCCAAACAGAACATCTGCATATATAACCGTATCCGTTATCACCTCCTTGTTTTGAATCTGTTTTCTTGTTACAGGTGGAATTATATACAACATGCCATGCAAAATTTGTCAAAACAACAGAGTGGGTACAAAAAAACACCGCCAGCAGACTGACGGTGTTAAATATACTTATATTGAATTATTACTTTTTATTCTTCTGTAAGAATGTTGGAATTGTAATTCCTCTGTCCTTAACCTGTGGTGTAACAGCTGATGGCTGCTTAAGTCCTGGAAGTGGAGCATCATTTGATACAGAAGATGTTCTAGCTGGCTGTGTATATGTATACTGTGGCTTTACATTAACAGTAGGTCTTGTTGCCTGTGCCATACCTGCAAATCCTGCCATAGCCTTATTAACATTACCATCCTCAAGACCTGTTGCAATAACAGTGATTGTGGCCTGATCTGTAACGCTCTCATCATACATGGCACCGAAAATAATATTAGCATTATCTCCAGCAAGTTCCTGAACATAACTTGCAGCTTCGTTAGCTTCGATAAGACTGATATCACCTGAAATGTTAATAATAACATGTGATGCACCCTCAATAGTTGTCTCAAGAAGTGGGCTTGTGACAGCCTGCTTAACAGCCTCAATAGCCTTGTCATCACCTGTAGCTGTACCAATACCGATATGTGCAACACCCTTGTCCACCATAACAGTCTTAACATCAGCAAAGTCAAGGTTGATAAGACCCGGTACATTGATAAGGTCTGTAATTCCCTGAACTGCCTGCTGTAACACTTCATCAGCCTTCTTTAATGCCTCTGGCATAGTTGTTCTTCTGTCCACTATCTCTAAAAGCTTATCATTAGGAATAACGATAAGTGTATCTACATTCTCCTTAAGCTTCTCAATACCTGATTCAGCATTAGCCATTCTTGTTCTTGCTTCGAACTTGAAAGGCTTAGTAACAACACCTACTGTAAGAATTCCCATATCCTTAGAAATCTTAGCTACTACAGGAGCTGCTCCTGTACCGGTTCCGCCACCCATACCACATGTAACGAATACCATATCAGCGCCCTTGATTGCCTGTGTAAGCTCTTCAACATTCTCTTCTGCTGCCTTCTCACCAATTTCCGGCTGTGCTCCTGCACCAAGTCCTTTAGTAAGCTTTTCGCCTATCTGAATAGCAGTTGGAGCTTTACATAATGTAAGTGCCTGACTATCAGTATTAATACCAATAAATTCTACTCCATTAATATTCTCATCTATCATTCTATTAACTGCATTATTACCTGCTCCACCTACACCAACAACAATAATCTTTGCTGATGACTCTTGGTCATTAGTCATTATCTCTAACAAGGTTGCTGCCTCCTTTAATATCTAAAAATTGCACTACATAATATATTATAATCTTTCGTCTAAAATATCAACCGTTTTTTTACTTTTCGCGTTTAAAAATTATAGAACTTTCATCGCCATTATAATCATCAAGATACAATGTTCCTTTAAGCGTCCCAAACTTAGGTGATAATTGCTTTAATTCAAATAATCTGTCCGTAAAATCCTTGCTGCTTCCAAGGCTCACTTTAACATCACCCATGTACAATGTGATATTATATGAAGAATCAAAATACACCTTGTCCACATTAATGTCATATTTGTCAAAGCTCTGTGTGAGATCCAGAATAGTGTTATATATCTCGGAATTACCCGCATCAAGCTTTGTATTAATAACAATAGAGTTAAAATTAAGTCCGTCTATCTCTGGAACATTCTCATATAAATCCGTAGAACTTTCCACAACAATTCCATCTTTGTCAAAATACATATTGCATCCCATATACCTGACATAACCTACTATTGCTTTTTCATACACTGTTACATAAAGCCTGTCCGGCCAGTCTGTCTCAACATCATATTTCTGGATAAATGGTATTTTGGTGTCTTTTTGTCCAAATATTTTGAAATATAGCAGATTAACATAATCACCACCAAATATATATTTTTTAAGTTCTTCATCCGAATAATGAGTTGAACCCACAAATTCTATTGTGTCAGCCTCAAACACCTTATATGTAACACCAAAAAGTGTTCCGGCAACAGCTGCAATAACTGCAAATATAATAAGGACTTTCTTTCTTTTTCTGCCCCGTCTTTTCTTCTGGTTTACACTGTTTCTATTCTTACTACCCATTATCTTTCCAACTTAATCTGACTGCTTATATTAAATACAACCCCAAGTTCAAGCAGTAAAAATACTGCCGCCGTACCTCCATAGCTTATAAACGGAAGCGATACTCCTGTATTAGGTATTGTATTAGTTACTACTGCTATATTCAGAATTACCTGTATGGCAATATGTGCAAATACTCCTGTTGCAAGCATTGAACCAAACAAATCAGGTGCATTCTGTGCTATATGGTTAATTCTCCATAACATTACAATAAACAGAGCAATCAGGCAGAATGCTCCAAAAAGTCCCAGCTCCTCACATATAACAGAGAATATCATATCATTCTGTGATTCCGGGATATATCCAAGCTTCTGAAGACTTTTGCCAAGTCCCTTGCCAAAAGGCCTCCTGAGCCTATGGCATATAACGCCTGAACTGTTTGGTATCCCTTATCATCAATGTATTTCTCAGGATTAAGCCATACAAGTATACGGTTTAATCTGAATTTTCCAGTCATATTTCCCGACGCTGCCATCTTCTTTATCCATGAGTAAAATGCGCTAAAAGCCACCGCTGCCAGCCCGTCAGTGCAACATATATTTTATATCCCGGATACGCCACAAATGTCATAACAACGGAGATAAGTGCTACAATAAGTGCGCTACTCATATTAGAAGACAGCACATAAACAAGCAGTGCCGGTGCAAAACCGGCTATTATACATATCACTATAACAGTCCTGAATTTCTTTATGTTCTGCCCTCGCTTTCACTATAAGAAGTGCGGTCATGGCAATCGTTCCATCTTTACAAGCTCCGCTGGAATTGTCCCAGTCCCGGAAGCTTTATCCATCTGGTAGCTCCATTTCTTGTAATTCCAAGAGGAGTCTTTAAAAGGAACATGCAAAGAAGTCCGCCTATGTATATTACAACTGCAAGCTTCTTAAGATAATGATAATCTAAAATCTTCGTTTCAACTATCATTAAAACAAAGCCTATTATAGTAAATATAAGCTGTTTTCTGAAATAAAACTCCGGATCACCCTCTTCAATCTGCGCTGTATGAGCTTGTGCTGTAAATCATTGTAAGCCCAAAGCCAACAATGAATACAAGCACAAAAGAAGAGTGTAATCAAAGTAAAATCCATATTGTTTTCTCTTTTTATTTCTGTTATTTCTTCTATTTCTATTATTCCCCGGCATATAGCACCGCCTTTTACAGATTATTAACAAGATCCTTGAATATTCTTCCTCTCTGTTCGTAGTTATCGAACATTCCCCAGCTTGCACATGCAGGAGATAAAAGAACCGCATCTCCACTTACCGCATTTTTAGCACATATATCTACTACCTGTTCCATTGAATCGGCATATTCGATATTCTCAAAGCCATATTTCTTACATGTATCAGCAATCTTGGCACTTGTCTGTCCTATAAGCACAAGAAGCTTAACCTTATCCTTAAATGCCTTTACATAAAGGTCGAATTCTGAGCCTTTATCATAACCTCCGCCGATAAGAATTGTAGGCTTAACCATAGCTTCAATAGCCTTAACTGCTGCCTCAGGGTTAGTTCCCTTGGAATCATTATAGTAATCCACACCATTCTTTGTTGCAACATATTCAATTCTGTGTTCAACAGCCTTAAATTTCTTAACCTGTTCTATTATAATATCATCAGGAATTCCGGCAGCCTTAGTCATTGCAATTGCTGCGCATACATTTTCATAGTTATGCTTTCCTAAAGATTCATGTCATGGACATTTAACATGTCGTAATCATTAGTTCCGTCTGTATACTTAATCATCTCGCCATCAACATATGCTCCGACTGATGGCTTTCTTTCACTCGAAAACCACACAACATTTGCCTTACACTCAGGTGCAAAGTCTGTAAGATATTTATCTTCAAGGTTGAGTACGCATGTATCTGCCTTAGTCTGGTTCTCACTTATTCTTTCCTTGGTCCATGCATAACATTCCATTGTATGGTGTCTGTTAAGATGGTCAGGTGTAATATTAAGAATTGCGGATACAATCGGATGGAATTCATGTACTGTCTCTAACTGGAAGCTGCTTATCTCAGCAACTGTATATGAATCCTCACTTGTCTTTAACACTTCACCTGTATATGAATTACCTATATTACCAACGACAAATGTTTTCTCATTATATGCAGCAATTATCTGTCCAACAAGTGCTGTAGTTGTTGTCTTTCCGTTAGTTCCTGTAATTGCAATAACCTTACCCTTATCATAATTATATGCAAGCTCAATCTCCCCATACAGGGATACCGGCATTCTTAAATGTAAGCACTATCGGACTGTCAATAGGAACACCCGGGCTTATTACAAGCAGGTCAATTCTGGAAAGAAGTGCCTCATCAAATGCTCCGATGATAATCTCTGCCTTGTTATCTCCTAGCTTCTCCTGCACCTTCTGTCTGTCAAGCTTTTCATTGCCATCATACAGTATGCAGTCAGCACCAACTTTATTCAAAAGGTCAACGGCTCCAATACCGCTTATGCCTGTTCCCGACCATTACTGTCTTATTCTTTAAATCCATCGTCGTTTACTTCCTTTCATACAAAATGTATACAAAATATATTACTATCAATCATCGTTTTTTCAAGTTGAACTGACCTTTCTATACCAATATACGGCAATATATTTTCATACAGTGTCTTAACAACAGGAGCAGCAATCGTTCCACCATAATATACGCCTGTTGGTTCATCAATTAAACACATCGCTATAACCTGTGGATTATCAGCCGGAGCAAAACCTATGAATGATGAAATATACTTTCCTGAACCTCTTGGCAGCTTCTGTGATGTTGCCGTTTTCCCCAATTGAATAGCCATCAATATACGCTTTCGTTCCTCCACCTTCTGACACCACTCCCTCAAGAATCTTTTTCATCGTTTCACTAGTTTGGGATGATATTGCCTCATCCTGTGTTGAATATGCAAATTCATTTACCACTGAACCATCTGATGAACCTGTGTATAAGCCAAAATGTGGTGTAACAAGTCTTCCACCATTTACAATTGCCGAAACAGCCCTTAACATCTGAATGGGTGTTATCTGGAAAGACTGTCCGAATGACATTGTGGCAAGCTCAACCGCACCTACATTTTCCTCGCTTATGAATAATCGTTCCGCCTCTCCTGACAGATCTATTCCTGTCTTTGCAAGAAGTCCAAGCTTACCCATGTACAGATACATATTATCAGTACCGACTCTTCTGCCCCATTCAACAAATGCCGGATTGCATGAATTATACACTGTATGTGTAAAATCCTGTGTTCCATGTCCTGTTGTTTTGTGACATCTTATTCTTCTGTCAGAAACAACTGTTGCACCTGAACATGTGAAAGAATCATTTAACCCCACCACGCCCGTCTCAAGTGCTGCTGTTGCTGTAACAGTCTTAAATATTGAACCCGGCTCGTATGTATCATTAATGCAGAAATTCCGCCACATATTATTAAGAAGATCCATCTTATCCTTCTGTGTCTCTTCCTCATCAGGCTCATAATTAAGCTCATACGGAGAATTAAGATTGTATTCCGGAACATTTGCCATGGCAAGTATCTCTCCATTATCCGGACGCATTACAATTATGCTTACCTGTTTTGCCTCTTTCTTTACCATAGTCTCCCATGCAAGCTGGGTTGCATATTTCTGTATATTAACATCAAGCGTTGTATACAGATCCTGTCCGTCAACCGGTAGAATACGATCTTCCCGGCTGCCCTTTATCTCAATCCCCCATCAGACAGTGTAAGAATCTGACCATTAGTACCTGACAGATATGTGTCATATTTAGCTTCCAGCCCAAGTATTCCCTGATTATCAGCACCAGTAAAGCCAAGTACTTTGGAAGCCAGTTCATTATACGGATATACTCGCTTATAATCCTCGTCAATCTTGACACCCGGCAGGTCGTATTCCCTTATTGCATCTCCGATATCCTTTGCCACATTTGTCTTAATATATTCCATAGAGGATACTTTTTACTTTCTTAGTCACTTCCTCCACATCCATATCAAGTTCACCGCAAGCACTTTTATAACCTTATCTTCGTCCTCTATCTGACTATGTATTACAGAAACTGTACATACCACTTCATTAGCTGCAAGTATTTCGCCATTTCTGTCAAGAATCCTTCTCTCTTTGCCTTAATTCTCCTCTCCCTCTGATGAAGCTCATCAGCCTTTTGCATATAATACTCTGACTTTACCGTCATAATAACGCCAAGCCTTACGCATTCAAGAATACAAACCATAAGGATTGCAGCTATCATTAACACAAGCTTTTTCTATGACTGGTGCTGAGCCAGCCAAATGTGTCATTATCCTTCATTGACAAATAACCCCGCTTTAGTCTTCTACATTTTATGAGAAGTAAAGCGGGTTATTCTACTTATTATTACATAATTTTAGTTGCTGCCTGTCGTAGCTGCAGCCGGTTCCGAAACAGGAACATCTGAAACGCCTGATTCCTCCGGTGCATTTCCCGAATCAACATATGGCTCATCTGTATCCTTATACACATTCATATAAGGCAGCAGCTCCGTCATAATATCTTTTGCAAGTATAAGTGCATCTGATGTACTTCCCGATGTACCAGTCGTTCCATCAGGTTCATCAAGAACAATATATATTGCAAATTTAGGATCATCTGCCGGAGCATGCCCTATAAATGAGATAACCCACTTAAGGTCAGCTCTTGGAATCTTCTGTGCAGTACCAGTCTTTCCGCAATAGAATACCCTCTATATACGCCTTATGTGCTGTTCCTAATTCTACTGTATTTTCCAGATATTTTCTAAGATACTTTGATGTTGAAGCCGTAACAGTCTGTCTTACAAGAACAGGTGAATTTTCTTTAACAACTTCTCCATTCGCTGATTCTATTCTCTTAACTATATGTGGCTGATAATACTTGCCATCATTAATAAGAGAACTATACGCTGACAGCATCTGTATCATATTAACATTAACATTCTGTCCAAATGAATTGGTTGCAGCATCTATCGTTGTTATCTTATTCTCATCATACATAATACCCGTAGCTTCACCAGGAAGGTCTACACCAGTCTTTGCGCCAAATCCAAACATTTTCTCATACTGTGCAAACCTTACATTACCAAGTTTTATCGCAATATTAATCATGTACGGATTACATGAATTTTCCAGTGCCTGTGACAATGTAAGCACACCATGGCTTCCTGTTGTTGAATATGAGTGGCATTTAATCATATCTGGACCGACATACTCATACCCCTTACATTCATAAGTATCTCCATCATGCACAACGCCTTCTTCAAGCCCGCTGCAATGGTAAATGGCTTATAAGTTGAACCCGGCTCATATGACTCTGAAACACAATAATTAGTCCATAACTGATACAACGCATTGGTTACATCTGTATCTGACATTGATGCAAGCTGCTCCGCAGAATATACATTTGCAAGATTTCTGGGATTATTAAGATCAAACTGTGGATAGCTTGCCATTCCAAGAATATCACCATTCTTAGGATTCATAACAACAATCGCTGTATTCTTAGACGGTTTTTCCTGATTATATGCAACCATATATTTCTCTATTATGGACTGCACATTATAATCAATTGTTGTAACAATATTATTACCGTTAACTGCTGCCTTTGTCGTTTCTACTGCATTAAGGTCTTCGTCAACATAGCTGTATGTAACTCCGTCTGTCCCTGAAAGCTCATCGTCATACTGGCTTTCAAGTCCAAGTTCTCCTCCGTTTACATTAGAAGCAAAGCCTATAACATCACATGCAAGAGTACTAAACGGATATTTCCTCACATAACTTTCCTCAAACCATACACCATATATATTGCTGTTCTTCTGTGCCTTAAGCTCGTTAAATTCAGCTATCTCATCTGATGTCAGTTCCTTAAGCAGCTTCTGATACTGGCTTGGAAGGATTATCGTTAATTATTTTTTAATATTATCTTTATCAAGACCAAAACATTTTACTAATGCATCTATTGTATTATTAAGATATTTTCCGTCCTCTGATGTAACACTCTTTACATCAAGTATCAGATTATACACCTTCTCACTATATGCCAGAACTGTTCCGTCACTTGCAGTAATATTACCACGCATATAAGGAATTGTAGTTGATGTATATGTCTGATGATTAAGCACTGCCTGGGAATATTCCTCTCCATGCGTATAGTTAATCATAAATATCCTTACACCAAGTGCAAGTAATAATACGAATACTATTATAAATGTAACATTAATTCTTCTGTGTGTCCTCTTAAGCATTACGCGTTTCCTGCGCATTATTTTCTTTCTTCTTGCTTCACTGGTATTGTCCATAAATTTATCAATCCTTTATATCACACTGCCACACATTTTAGTTATTTTGAGATATCCTTATACTGCTTTACATATTCACTTTCCTTTGAATCATAACCGATTACCTGGCTTCTGCCTGGATATACCATACCAAGTTCATTGACAGCTGTATCATATATTGCGTTATAATCAATTCTGCATTGATCTCTGATTCATGGCTGTTATTCTCTGCCTTAAGTGAATTAAGCTGATTCTGAAGCTCAACTACAGCAGTACTGTTAGTCTTAATATCTGACTGGAGATTAAGATACTGGTAGCATATTGCAAATACTGCTGTTGCACAGATAGCAAGCACTGTAGTATATACAAGGTTAACCCTGTTATTTCTTCTTATCTCCCTTCTTCTTTGTCTTCTCTCCGCTCCTGCTCCTCAATTCTTCTTTCATGCTCATAAGTATGTATTTCTGGAACAGACTGCAGCTTTCTTACTGCACTTCCATACTGATATTCAGTTGTCCTGTGATTTACAACATTTCTTCTCTTCTCCAAAACTTTCCCTCCATAAAATGTTTTATATTCTTTCAAACACCCTCAGTTTAGAGCTTTTAGACCGCTGATTCTCGTTCAGTTCCTCATCCCCGGAACAATAGGTTTTCTTGTAATAACCTTTCCCTTGGATTTCTTACCACATACACATACCGGGAAATCCGGTGGGCATGTACAAGGATTCTCATTGTTTCTGAATCTTGCCTTCACTATTCTGTCTTCAAGCGAATGAAATGTTATGATACACAGACGCCCCTGTGGATTAAGCCTGTCTATCATCATATCAATAGAATTTTCCAGAACATCAAGTTCCTGTTAAGTTCAATTCTTATAGCCTGATATGTTCTTTTGATGGATGTCCGCCTGTTGCCCTCACCTTGGCTGGAATAGAAGCCTTAATAATTTCATTCAGTTCAAATGTTGTCTCTATCGGCTTTTCTTTCCTTGCCGCAACTATGTGCTTTGCTATATTCTTTGCGAATCTGTCCTCTCCATAATCTCTTATGATTCTGAAAAGTTCCATCTCACTATATGTATTAACAAGATCCTTAGCTGTCATCTCCTGTCTCTGATCCATTCTCATATCAAGAGCAGTATCTACATTATAAGTAAATCCTCTGCTTGCTGTATCTAACTGATACGATGAAACTCCTATATCAAGAAGTATTCCATCTACTTTATCAATCCCAAGTTCATCAAGAACCTTGTCCATATTGCAATAATTATTTCTTACTATTGTTACCCGTTCTTCAAATTCTTTAAGTCTTTCTGTCGCTGCCACAATTGCGTCCGCGTCCTGATCTATACCTATAAGTCTGCCACCACCTGTAAGTCTTTTCGCTATCTGATATGAATGTCCTGCACCGCCAAGTGTTCCATCAACATAGATTCCATCAGGTTTAATATTCAGATTGTCAATTGTTTCTTCCAAAAGAACTGATTTGTGTTTAAATTCCATAATAAACCTCATGTCCGCATATTATATAGAAAATCCAAGGCTCTCCATATTTGCTGCTACTTCATCCATATCATCATCATAGGTACTGATACTCTGTAGCCAGCGGTCTTTGCTCCAGATTTCAATTCTGCTTGCAACGCCCACTAAAACTACATCTTTTTCCAAACCTGCAAACTCGCGTAATACTGATGGAAGAAGTATTCTGCCCTTATCCACTTCTACGCTTGCTGCCCTGCAAGAAAGAATCTTGTAAACTGTCTTGCATTCTTATTGGTAAGTGGTAATGTCTGTAACTTTTCTTCAAATTTCTGCCATTCATCATTCGGGTAAACAAACAGGCAGTTATCAAGGCCTTTGGTAACTACGAATTCATCTCCCAGAACCTCACGGAACTTAGCTGGTACGATTAGTCTGCCTTTAGCATCTATTGTATGGTTGTATTCGCCCATCAACATATCTATCGCACCCCACTTTCTACCATTAAGCTCCACTTTCCACCACTTTAAGGTCAATTTTATACTTAAAGTGTTTAAAAACAAGTCCTTTTTAGTTTATTTAATGTCAGAAGCAGTTAATAACTGTCTTTTCTCTGCTTCTTGTTTTGATTGCTTATATAGTGTTTTGTCATCATTTTCAGCACAATATATAGGTATATTCTTATACTTGTATATAAATTATTTTAATAAGTAAATTATATGTTGTTTTTAAAGGAAAATTTTTGTATAATATGATTTTGTACTGGATTCTTTTACATTTTAAGAACTCTGGGACGAATAATCATAAGAATAATTAATGAGGAGATTCTATTATGAAGCTTGGTATCGTGGGTCTGCCTAATGTCGGCAAAAGTACCCTTTTAATTCACTTACTAAGGCAGGAGCAGAGTCAGCTAACTATCCTTTCTGTACAATTGACCCTAATGTGGGTGTTGTTGCAGTTCCGGATGACAGACTTGACAAGCTTGCCGCTTTATATAATTCAGCAAAGATAACACCTGCTGTTATTGAATTCGTAGATATTGCAGGTCTTGTTAAAGGTGCATCTAAGGGTGAAGGTCTTGAAACCAATTCCTTGCCAACATCCGTGAGGTTGATGCTATCGTTCATGTTGTAAGATGCTTTGAAGATTCTAACATTGTTCATGTCGATGGTTCTATTGACCCAATAAGAGATATTGAAACTATCAATCTTGAGCTTATATTCTCAGATATTGAAGTATTAGACAGAAGACTCGCTAAGCAGAAGCGTGCTTCTTATAACAATAAAGATATTGCTAAAGAATGTGACCTTCTTGAAAGACTTAAGGCTTTCCTTGAAGAAGGTAATTTAGCTAAGAACTTTGAATGTCAGGACGAAGATGAAGAAGCATTTTTAAAGGAATACAACCTTCTTACAGCTAAGCCTGTAATCTTTGCAGCTAATGTATCAGAAGATGACCTTGCCAATGATGGTGCTGATAATGAATATGTTGCAAGAGTAAGAGAATACTCTAAGAAGGATAACTGTGAAGTATTCGTTATCTGTGCACAGATTGAACAGGAAATCTCAGAATTAGATGATGATGAGAAGAAGATGTTCCTTGAAGACCTTGGTATAAGTTCTTCAGGTCTTGATAAGCTTATTGCAGCAAGCTACCGTATTCTTGGTCTTATCAGCTACTTAACAGCAGGCGAGACAGAAACCAGAGCATGGACAATCACTAAGGGAACTAAAGCTCCTCAGGCTGCCGGAAAGATTCACAGTGATTTCGAAAGAGGCTTTATTAAAGCAGAAGTTGTTTACTATCAGGATTTGCTTGACTGTGGTTCATATAATGGTGCCAAAGAGAAAGGTCTTGTAAGAATGGAAGGTAAAGAATATGTCGTTAAAGATGGCGATGTAATCCTTTTCAGATTCAATGTAATATTAATGGGCGTGTGGTTTTACCACGCGCCCATTATTTCTTTAAACTTCTTAACATTATCAGCTACATCTCCAGAAAGATTGCTGAACACTATTACATTAGCACTCAAGAATCGATGCAAGATTTCCGGCATTCACTCCACCATCAATCTCAATATCTGTATCAAGTCCTTTAGCATCTAATAAACTTCTTATTTCTTTTACTTTATCAAGTGATTCCGGTATGAACTTCTGTCCCCGAATCCCGGATTAACGCTCATTACAAGAACCATATCTACCTTATCAAGATAAGGCTCAATTGCTGATACCGGTGTCGGAGGATTAAGTGTTATAGCTGCTTTTACACCACATTCCTTAATCTTTTCTAATGTAGCAACAACATCCTTACACGCTTCAACATGTACTGTAATTATATCAGCTCCTCTTAACAAAGTCTTCTATATATCTTATAGGCTCTTCAATCATAAGATGTACATCAAAACCTTGTCAGTCGCACTTCTTGCTGACTTAATAACTGGCATTCCGAATGAAATACTCTTTACAAAAGTCCATCCATAACATCTACATGAACATATTCAGCTCCTGCCTTATCAATTGTTTCAAGCTCTTCTCCTAATCTCTTGAAGTCTGCCGATAATATTGATGGTGACAAAATTTTTTCAAATCACTCATAATTAACAACCTTTCTGTTTGCAAGTACATTTAGTACTTCTTCTTGTTCTTTATTTCTTCAAATATATCTGTATATGACTTATATCTGTCATAATTGATAATTCCATCTTCAACTGCCTGTTTTACCGCACATCCCGGTTCGCTTACATGCATGCAGCCATTGAATCTGCACTTTCCTTCCAAATGGTACAAACTCTTCAAAGTAAAATCTTAAATCTTCTTTCTCAACATCCGGAAGATTAAGTGATGTAAATCCTGGAGTATCACATATATATGTTTCCTTACATACATTGTATATCTCGGAATGTCTTGTAGTATGCTTCCTCGGCCTATCCTGCTTACTTCTCCTGTCTGGCTGACTTCTCCTGCTCCTCCATGTCCGGTATAAGCAGATTGGTAAGTGTTGATTTGCCAACTCCTGAAGGGCCGCAAGCACTGTAGTCTTTCCTTTCAGCACTTCCATTACCCTGTCAATGCCGATATTATTCTTTGCACTTATGAATATGCACTCACAGCCACAGCCTTCGTATTTCTTCTTTAATTCATTCTTATATTCATCATCCGCCAGTTCTTCCTTATTAAAGCATACAACAGTCGGAACATCCTGATAATTCATCATAAGAATGAATTTATCAAGCAGATTAAAATTAGGTTCTGGCGTCTTTACTGCAAATATAACCATTGCCTGGTCGATATTAGCAGAAGCCGGTCTTATAAGTTCGTTCTTTCTTGGAAGGATGTCCACCACATTTCCTTTGAAATTATACTTATCAATAACCTCTATCTCCACATTATCACCAACCAGTGGTTTGATGTGGCGGTTTCTGAATATTCCTTTTGCCTTACATTCATAAATACCGCTGGCTTCTACATGTATATAGTAGAAACCAGCGATACCTTTAATTATCTTTCCCTGCATATAAATAATTATACCTGATTAATTCTGTGACTTCTGTTCTGCATTTGGGGGCTGATTATTCGAATCAGAATTGTTTCCATTCGAATTATTGTTTCCATTCGAATTATTATTCGAACTACCACCCTGATTAGTATTATTATTCTTATCAGAACCCGTTGCCCCTGTTGGCTTTGGCTCTTCCTGTTTATGGCTTACAGTAATTGTAACTGTTGTTCCCTCTGGAACTGAAGTTCCTTCTGAGTAATCGCATGAAACTACATTTCCATATGTTCCGGATGTTGTTGTATATTTCACACTATACTTAAGTCCGTTGCTGTCAATCCACTGCTTTGCTTCTGATTCAGTCTTACCAACAAGATTAGCCATTGTTACATTCTTAATTTCTTTTCCACGGCTTACAGTAATTGTTATAGTAGAGCCCTGTGCAACACTTCCTGAAGAGTGATGCCTTGATTACTTTGCCGTTCTCAACTGTACTGCTATACTGATAATCAACATCAACTACGAAACCATCAGCCTCAAGTGTGGTTCTGGCTTCGCTCTCTGTCTTTCCGGTAACGGATGGAACTGTACTATTCTTTACTTCCTTACCGCCACTGACTGTAATAATTATCTGTGTATTTTAGCAACCTTCTTGCCAGCCGCTGTTCCCTGTGAAATAACTGTTCCTTCCAGATACTGTATCAGAATTCTGTACCACTGCACGATATCCAAGTCCAACCTCATTAAGAGCCTTGATAGCCTCATCCTTTGTCATTCCTTCTACCTTTGGAACTGTAACTTTATTCTTGTCATCAGCTGATGTACTTGTCTGCTCTATAGAGCTTTCTGTTGTCTGTGAACTCTCATTATTATTCTTATTAGATTTCGTACTTCCAACAAGTTTAACAATAATGAATATAGTTACTATAAGAATAATAACTGCTATTCCTATACCTATTATCTTCATAATCAGATCCAGCTTATCATTATTCTCATCGTCAATATCAGAATCATCACTATCATCTTCCAGTTCATTCTTAGATTGTTCATCATCTTCTTCATCTTCTGAATCATCGAGAAAATCATCATCTGATAACACGTCATCTGATAAATTATCATCTTCGTCCTTAACCGGATTATTATTAGCAGGCATTACTTGTGAAGCTGAGCCTGATGCCCCATATAAAGGTGCCATAACAACAAAATCTGTATCTGGCATAACAAGTGATTTCTTTAAATCAGTAATAAGTTCTGCCGCTGTCTGATATCTTCTGTCAGGCTTTTCTGCGTAAGCTTAAGTACTATCCTGTCTATACTGAGTGGTATATCATCAGTAACTGTAGAAGTGCGTATTTCATCCTGAATATGCTGCACTGCAACTGCAACTGTAGAATCCCCATCAAACGGCACTGTACCAGTAAGCATTTCAAATATAGTAATACCAAGTGAGTATAAATCACTCCTTGCGTCAGAATATCCACCTCTTGCCTGTTCAGGTGAAATATAATGGACAGAGCCCATAGTTGATGACGAATTAATTGTACTAGATGAAGCAACCTTGGCAATTCCAAAATCTGTTACCTTGACCTTGCTCTCTTAGATATAATAATATTCTGTGGCTTGATATCCCTGTGAACAATATTATGCTTATGTGCTGCATCCAGACCATTAGCAACCTGAATTGCAATACTTACAGCTTCTTTAAACGGTATTCTTCCACGCTTTTCAATATACTTCTTAAGTGTGATTCCCTCAACAAGCTCCATAACTATATAATAGATACCATTCTCGTCGCCTACATCATATACATTAACAATATTAGGATGTGTAAATCCAGCAACTGACTGTGCCTCTGCTCTGAATTTAGATACAAATGTCTTGTCTTCACTAAATTCTGACTTCATAACCTTAATAGCCACAAATCTGTTAAGCTTATGGCACTTGGCTTTATAGACATCAGACATTCCGCCTGTACCAATCTGCTCAATTATTTCATATCTGTCTGCTAAAACATTCCTTTTCTTAACATAAATATTATTCCTTCCACTACAGCTCTACAATTATAACTGAAATATTATCTTTCCCACCATTCTCATTAGCTCTTGCAACCAGTTCTCTCGCTGCTTCTTCTATATCGGCATGTTTCTTCACAATGCTTAAGATATCATTATCCTCAAGCATATTAGTAAGACCATCCGAACACATAAGAATTTTACTATCTGCTTTAAGATCTATAGAGAACATTTCCGGTTCTACCTGTTCTTCTCCTCCTATTGCCCTTGTAATAACATTCTTCTTTGCATGTGTTCTTGCTTCACTCTTGCTTAACTGTCCAGCAAGCACCATCTCTTCTACTAAAGAATGGTCTCGTGTTATCTGAGTAATATTATCATCTATAACATACAACCTGCTATCACCTACATTAGCAACCCTTAACGCATTATCAAAATGCTTGCAATAACCAGTGTTGTTCCCATTCCATAATATTCTTCTGATTCAGATGCCTTTTCTATCAGCAGAGTATTAACTTCTTTTACCGCCTGATTTATAACCGATATTGCATCGGTCTGATCTGACTCAGAAATAAGTCTTTTAACAGTCTCTACAGTAAACCGTGATGCTGTATCCCCAGCCTTGTGTCCTCCCATTCCATCTGCAACAATAAAAGATTAGGCAGACATCCAATACTGTCAACTGATGTATATACATAATCCTGATTAACGGCACGAGTTTTGCCAATATCAGTAACCGCCGTCGCTCTCATCGATATCCTCCATATACTTATTCCTTAACTGTCCACAGGCACCATCAATATCTCTGCCCATTTCTCTTCTAATTGTAACATTTATTCCGTTCTTTTCAAGTTTATTTTTAAATGCGTACACTTCCTCCTTACCTGTCTGCTTATAATCACGCTCCTTGATAGGATTAACAGGTATAAGATTAATATGGCAATTCATGCCCTTAACAAGTTCAATCAACTGCTTTGCACATTCCATTGAATCATTGACGCCTTTAACAAGACTGTATTCAAATGAGATTCTTCTGCCTGTACATTCTATGTAATACGCATACATCCATTATCTCTTCTATTGAATATTTATTAGCTATAGGCATCATTGTCTTTCTTAGTTCATCATTTGGAGCATGAAGTGAAATAGCAAGAGTAATCTGCAGCTTAAGGTCAGCAAGTTCCTTTAGCTTAGGTACTATTCCACATGATGATACAGTAATATTACGCTGGCTTATGTTAAGCCCCTCTCGTCATTGAGAAGTTCTATGAACTTAATAAGATTATCATAGTTATCCATTGGCTCTCCTGAACCCATAACTACAACATTGCTTACTCGCTCCCCTGTAATCTTCTGTATTCTGTATATCTGGTCAAGCATTTCAGATGGTCTTAAATCCCTGACTTTTCCATTAAGTGTAGATGCACAGAAACGGCAGCCCATACGGCAGCCTACCTGTGAAGATATACACACTGAATTACCATGATGATATTTCATGAGTACGCTTTCAACATAATTACCATCTGATAATCTGAACAGATATTTTTCTGTTCCATCAAGCTTTGAATGCTGTACCCTGACAGGCTCAAGACATACAAATTCTGATGTTTCCTTTAACTTCTGCCTTAATGCATTGGAAAGATTGGTACATTCATCAAAGCTGTCTGCCAGCTTTTCATGCATCCACTGATATAGCTGCCCAGCCCTGAACTTCTTCTCACCAAGTCCGGCCATATATGTTACAAGTTCGTCATAATTAAGTGACTTAATATCTGTCATGTCTATTCTCTCCTAAGTTTTGCGACAAAGAACCCATCTGTTCCGCCATTCTTTCCCGGCAGAATCTGTCTGTATTCTATCTTCTTAAAGCCATATTCTTTACATAACCAGTCAGCATTGGCTTCATTCTCTTCTGAATTAATTGTACATGTGCTGTACATCATTATACCGCCCTGCAACATATGCCTGTACTACAGAAAGTATGCTCTGCTGCAGCTCTTTAATGAAACAAGCTTGTCCTCTGTTATATTATATCTGATATCAGGCTTTCTTCCCATAACGCCAAGTCCTGAGCATGGAAGGTCTGCTATAACAACATCTGCTTCTCTCTCATAGATTCATCCATTACAAGTGCATCTTTTACCTGGACTTCTATATTATTAAGTCCGAGCCTTAATACATTTTCTTCAATAAGCCCCTTATAGTCTGATACATCCCTTGAATATACCTTACCATCAGCACCAACGCTTATCGCCGCATTAATGCTCTTTCCTCCCGGTGCCGCACACACATCAATTACTGTGTCACCAGCCTTGAATCCTGTCATATATCCTGCTGTCATAGAGCTTATATCCTGTATCTGGTACAGACCATCCCTGAAACTCTTAAGTCCGGCTATATAATCATAGTCCTTAATCTCTAAAGCATATTGTATACGCTTCAACTTCTGCTACAGATACGCTTTCCTGTGAAAGAACCTTCTTTATTTCTTCAACCGGAGCCTTTGCCGTATTACATCTTATATAAGTCTTTTTCTCCTTAAAGCCTGCTAGAATTTCCTCGGTCCTATCAATTCCAAGCTGACTGTGCCACATTTTAACTATCCATAATGGCATTGAGTATTTTACAGAAAGGTACTGTTCAATATCCTTATTTCTGTCAGGATATGAAATATCGTCTTTATTTCTTGCAATGTTTCTTAAGACTCCGTTCACAAAGCCCTTAAGTCCTGTGAATCCACGTTTTGTAGCCAGCTTTACAGCCTCATTGCACACTGCTGAATCCGGAATATTATCCATATATATTATCTGGTATACAGACATTTCACATATATTTCTTATAAGTGGTTTCATCTTTCTTACAGGAGTCTTTGAAAACTGGTCTATTATATAGTCAAGTTCAATTCTGTTCTCAATCGTTCCTAGTGATAATCTGCTTATAAATGCTCTCTTATTCTTATCAAGATACTGGTACTTTGTCAGTGCATTATTAATGAGAAGGTGTGAAAATTCACCGCTTCTCATTGATTTCCATAAGTATATCCAGTACAACTGCCCTTAAATTCACCGAATCAGTCACGGCGTCTTCCTCCAAATAAATAAATCAGTCTTAAAAGCTGTAAAATTGCTGTGGCTGCTGCCGCAACATATGTCATGGCTGCTGCTGAAAGCACCTTTTGCCTGTCTGTTCTCATCTCCATACAGGAATCTCTGATTCAAGAAGCTGTAATGCTCTTGCCGAAGCATTAAACTCAACCGGTAATGTTACAAGCTGGAAAAGTACTGCCAGACTGAACATAAGAATACCAATATCTATAAGTATATTAGTTGAGCCAAATATAAGTCCAAGTACAATAAGTATCCATGATACCTGTGAACCAACACTGGCTAATGGAAACAACGCTGTCCTGAAGCTTAATGGACCATATCCATAAGCATGCTGTATGGCATGTCCTGTTTCATGGGCTGCAACTCCGATAGCAGCAACAGATGTTGAATTATACACAGAATCTGACAGGTTAAGTGTCTTATTTCTTGGGTTATAATTATCTGTCAGGCTTCCTGATACTCTCTGAATAGATACATCATATATTCCCTGGCTTCTTAAGAGCTGCTCTGCGACCATTGCGCCTGTCATTCCTTTTGAAGATGACACCTTGGAATACTTGTTAAATGTGCTTTTACCTTTACGCGCTATCAGTGCAATAACACATGATATTATTATCAGAATGTACATTGGATCATAGTAATATCCATATCCATAATAACCATATAAAGCTACCATAATACCTCTTTTCTGAACCATTTAAGATTCTGCTTATTCTCCTAACATTACACCTTTCTAACTGGTTGCCTCTTAAGAATGAACCGCTGTCCATTCTCTTCTTACGCTTCTAACTGAACCTCATTAACAACTAAGTAACCTTGTCCACAGGCTATTGTAAATGTGTTCTTTCCTACAGTAACAACCTGTCCCGGCTTAACTTCTTCTGTCTGTACTTCACTGATATTATCTGCAACATCTGCATCCCATATCTTTAACATCTTACCGTCTATATAAGTAAATGCACTAGGCCATGGATTAAGTCCTCTTATAAGTCTTTCAAGTTCAGCTGCACTCTTATTGAAATCCATCTTACCAAATGACTTATGAAGCATTTTTACATAAGTGCTTTCTGAATCATCCTGCTTAACAGGAGTAATAGTTCCAGCTTCAAGTCCTTCAAGTGTCTTAACCAAAAGATGCGCACCGACATCACTTAATCTGTCAAAAGACTTCCGCCCGTCTCTTTAGCATCAAGCTTCACCTTCAACCATCAGGATATCTCCTGTATCAAGGCCTTCATCCATCTTCATGGTTGTAACACCTGAATACTCACAGCCATCAATAACTGCCCACTGGATTGGCGATGCACCTCTGTACTTAGGAAGAAGTGATGCATGAACATTGATACAGCCGTATCTTGGCATGTTAATAATACTTGCCGGCAGTAACTGTCCAAATGCAACGACAACAATTACATCTGCATTATATGTTCTTAATTCTTCTACAAATGCTTCATCTCTTGCTCTCTCCGGCTGTAACACTGTGATTCCATGTGCCACAGCTTCATCCTTAACTGGAGAAAACAAGTGATTTGCTTCTTCCCCTTGGCTTATCAGGCTGTGTAACAACTGCTGCCACATCATGTCTGCTTCGATTATTGCTTTAAGTGTCCCTACAGCAAAATCGGGTGTACCCATAAATACTACTCGCATTCTGTTCCCCTTTTCATTAATTATTCTTCTTCAATGTCATCTGTAGAGAGAAGTTCTCCTTCTACTTTATCAACATACATTATACCATCAAGATGGTCAATCTCATGAAGAAGGCATCTTGCAAGAAGCTCCTCTCCTTCTACTATAATCTCTTCCATATTCTCATTAAGAGCCTTAACCTTGGCATAATTAGGTCTTGTAACCTCACCTGTCTTTCCAGGTACACTTAGGCATCCTTCAAGCCCTGTCTGACTTCCGCTTGTCTCTAATACAACAGGATTGATAAGAACAATAGGATCATCTCCACAGTCAATAACAACAAGTCTCTTTCTGATTCCAACCTGAGGTGCTGCAAGACCTACACCATTAGCCTCATACATTGTATCAAACATATCATCAATAAGCTCTTCAATTCTTGGTGTCATCTCTGTAATCTCTTTTGCCTTGGCTCTTAGTATATCATCTCCAAGTGTTCTAATATTTCTTATTGCCATATAATCCTCCTCGCAATCATCCATTAATATCGTATTGTACATTAATATTCTTAAAAGCCTGATTTCCAACAATATTAACATCAAGCTTTTCATGTATACTGTTAAGAACTTCCCTGTCTTTATGTTTTACATAGATTATCTTACTATACACATCTTTAATCTTATATATAGGTGCATCTGCCGGACCTATACACATAAGTCCTTTATACTTACAGTTGTTATCCACAAATGCTTTAACCCACGCTGCACTCTTTGTCAATAACATCTCATCTGATGAAGATAACATAATCTTCATAAGATTATCCGCCGGCGGATATCCACACAGCTTTCTGTAAGCAATTTCCTGCTCATAGAAAGCATTATAATCCTGATTAGCCGCGTTAACAATACTAAAATGTTCCGGTGTATAAGTCTGTATAACTACATTACCGCTTTTTCTGCTCTTCCTGCCTTCCGCCGCCTGTGTAAGAAGCTGGAAGGTCCTCTCAGATGCCCTGTAATCACTGGAATAAAGTGACATGTCTGCCGCAAGCACTCCATAAGCGTTACATTTGGAAAATCATGTCCTTTAACAATCATCTGAGTTCCAATAAGAATATCCGCATTACCATTGGCGAATTCCGACAGTATCTTTTCATGTCCATCCTTACCTCTTGTAGTGTCCATATCCATTCTTAGCACTCTCGCTTGTGGAAATGTTTTCTTAACCTGTGCTTCAACACCTTCCGTTCCTCGCCCTGAAACCCGAAACATACCTTGAACCGCATGAAGGGCATACAGTTATCTTCGGTGCTGTATATCCGCAGTAATGGCACATAAGCTTCCATTAGCATGCTCCGTAAGTGAAACATCACAATGTGGGCATTTCATAACCTTTCCGCATGAACGGCATGATATAAAGCCAGCCACTCCTCTCTTATTAAGAAAAGCATTATCTGCTCATGCTTTGCAAGTCTGTCACTCATCAGTTCTCTTAACCTGTTACTGAATATCGTCCTGTTTCCAAGCCTTAATTCTTCTCTCAGGTCAACAATATCAACTGATGGAAGCTCTCCGCTTCGCGCGGCTGTCAAGTTTAATAAGCTCTATATGTCCATTCATTGCCGCATAGTAGCTTTCCATTGAAGGAGTCGCAGAACCAAGTATCACTGAAGCACCGCTTCCTTTGCAATATGGCATGCAACCTCTCTTGCATGGTATCTTGGAACAGTCTCTGACTTGTAAGCTCCTTCATGCTCTTCATCTATTATTATAATTCCTATATTTGAAAACGGTGTGAACAACGCTGAACGTGGTCCAATCATTACACTTATATCACCTCTCTGCGCCCGCAGAAACTGGTCATAACGTTCTCCCTTTGACATACGGGAATTCATAATAGATACCTTATCCCCGAATCTGTGGTAAAACCTCTGCACAGTCTGGAATGTAAGTGCAATCTCCGGTATAAGCACAATTGCCTGTCTTCCATGATTAAGGACATGCTCAATTGCCGCAAGATACACCTCGGTCTTTCCGCTTCCTGTAACACCATGAAGCAGATATGTCTTATAATCCCCTTATCATAGTCAGCTATTATTGTATCCACAGCTTTTTTGCTGCTTGTTAAGCTCGATATGCTTTCTTTCTCCCGAAACATTTCTTACAGGATTCCTATACATATCTTCTGACCTGACTTCGGCAATCCCCATATCTTCAAATGCTTTGACCGTCTGTGCCGTGATATTAAGCTTGGATTTAATAATGCTTTCATCTATTACAGGTTCCTTAATCAGTGCCTCTAACAGTCTGTATCTTGCTTTTGCATTTTTCTTTGCAAATGCATCAAGATACTTCTGCGCCTGTGCCGTGTCAATAATAAGATTGACCGAGCGTTTTTCCTTCTGTTTAACCTTATCTTTTACAGGAATAACCGTCTTAATTGCCTGATTCATGGTACAGCCATAATTGTGCTTCAGCCAAGCCGCAAGCTTTAACATTCTGCTTACTGCAGTGACCTTTCCCTCGGTAATCCCTGTAATATATTTTATCTTTTCAACAGGATATGCCGCCTTGTCTCCCAAACCTACAACATACCCTGTTATCTGCCTGTTTCCTGCTCCAAAGGAATATCAACTGACATTCCCAGTTCAATTACATCCGCCAATTCATCCGGAACTGCATACTGGAATGTCTTATCAAGCTGTTCATGTGAAATGTCTATTATTACATCTGCGTACATTAATTACCTTTCAATTCTTCAAGCACTTCTTTGATAAGCACCCTCTCATCCATAGGATACTTCACACCCTTAATCTCCTGATAATCCTCATGACCTTTACCCGCAAGAACAATAATATCACCCGGTTCGCCATGTTCTATCGCATACTTAATAGCTTCTTTTCTGTCTGTAATATCAACATGTTTTCCGGTAGTCTTAGCAATTCCAGTCTTAATATCTTCTATAATTGCCTCCGGCTCTTCAAATCTTGGATTATCTGATGTGATAATAGTAAGGTCAGCAAGTTTTCCTGAAACCTCGCCCATCTCATATCTTCTTTCCTTGGAGCGGTTACCACCACATCCAAACAGGCATACAAGTCTGTGAGGGTGATATTCCTTAAGAGTTGTAAGTATACTCTCTAAAGCCATTGCATTATGAGCATAATCTATCATTAATGTAAAATCATCCGAAACCTTTACAAGCTCAATTCTTCCCTTAACCTTAACATGCTTAAGAGTTTCCTTAAGTGCCTCTTCGTCAACATCGAAATGCCTTGTAATTGCGATTGCACATAATGAATTGTATACAGAAAACTTACCCGGAAGATTAAGTTCAACGCTTCATATTAACAAGTCCTGTACAGTCATATGTAAGACCGATTTTACCAGGTTCGTGTAAAAGTTCAATATTCTCAGCCTTAATATCAGCATTATCCCCGATACCATAGCTTTCAACCTTGCATATAGCTCCCTTAAGGATATCTTTGGTATGCTTATCATCAGCATTAACAATACCAACCTTGCACTGCTTGAATAACTTAGCCTTACAATTAAGATAATCCTCAAATGACTCATGCTCATTAGGTCCGATATGGTCAGGCTCAAGATTAGTGAATACGCCTATGTCAAACATAATACCTGCTGTTCTGTCAAGCTTAAGTCCTTGCGAAGACACCTCCATGACAACTGCCTTACAGCCAGCGTCTACCATCTTTGCAAATGACTGGTGAATCTCTATTGATTCAGGTGTTGTATTATGTGCCGGAATCGCCTCGTCTCCTATAATAGTCTCAATCGTTCCAATAAGTCCAGTCTTAATGCCACATGCCTCAAGCACATTTTTAACCATATAAGTGGTTGTTGTTTTTCCCTTAGTTCCTGTTATTCCTATTGTAAATAGCTTCCTGTCAGGATTGCCATATACTGCCGCCGACATAAGTGCAAGTGCAAGCCTTGTGTTATCCGTGCTTACAACTGCTGCATTGCAATCCTTAGCTTCGTACTCGCCATCAAGAACAACAATTACAGATGCCTTATCCTTAATCTGGTCAATATACTTATGTCCATCGCTCACAGCACCCTTAATACATACAAATGCATATCCATCCTGCATTTTTCTTGAATCAGATGTAATTCCTGTCACTTGCGACTCAGTACTGCCACATACAACACTGTATCTGAAATCTGCGGTTTCATTTTCTGAACATATTTTTAATATCTCTGAAAGCTTCATACATTAGTCTCCTTATTTTATAGTATATATTACTTATATTACTGCTTCTTTAGAAGTGTTTCAAACTCTTCCATTGTCATCTCAACCTTTCTTGGCTTAGTTCCAAGCTCCGGTCCTACTACCTTTGCATCAGCAAGCTGGTCCATAATTCGTCCTGCCCTGTTAAAGCCTATCTTAAAATGTCTCTGCAGACTTCCTATTGAGCCTTTTTCATTCTCAATAACAAATCTTCCTGCATCAGCAAAAAGTGAATCTCTCTCATCATCGCCTTTACTGCTGCCAGGCATGCTCTCCTGACTTACAGTAGCCTGTGCAATACTCTCATCATAAGATACTTCCTCTGCATTCTCCTTAAGGAAAGATACAACATTTTCAACCTCTTCATCAGATACGAATGCGCCCTGAACACGCAGCGGCTTTGGAAGATTAGATGGGAAGTAGAGCATATCTCCCTTTCCAAGCAGCTTCTCAGCACCATTCATATCAATGATAACTCTTGAATCAATTCCCGAAGATACTGCAAATGCTATCTTAGACGGAATATTTGCCTTGATAAGTCCTGTTACTACATTAACAGAAGGTCTCTGCGTTGCTATAACCATATGTATTCCGGCCGCTCTAGCAAGCTGAGCCAGACGGCATATTGCATCTTCGACCTCACCCGGTGCAACCATCATAAGGTCAGCAAGCTCATCTATGATAATAACAATCTGTGGAAGCTTCTCCATTGGAGGGTCTATGCCTTCCTTGTTCTTCTTGACAACAACATCATTATATCCCTTGATGTTACGAACCTGCATAGCAGCAAACTTCTTATATCTGTCTGTCATCTCATTAACAGCCCAGTTAAGCGCTCCCGCAGCCTTCTTAGGGTCAGTTACAACTGGTAATAACAGATGTGGTATTCCGTTGTACACACTTAACTCAACAACCTTAGGGTCAACCATTATAAGTCTTACATCCTCCGGCTTTGCCTTATAAAGAATACTCATAATAATTGTGTTGATACATACCGATTTACCTGAACCTGTTGCTCCGGCAATAAGCATATGAGGCATCTTCGCAATATCTGCAATAATAGTCTTTCCTGCAATATCCTTACCAACTCCGAATGATATTGCTGACTGGTTTTCCTTAAATTCCTTAGACTCAACCAGTTCCCTGAAATATACACTTCCGGCTTCCTTATTAGGAACTTCAATACCTATAGCTGCCTTACCTGGAATTGGTGCTTCAATTCTTATATCAGCGGCTGCCAGATTAAGCTTGATATCATCTGATAAAGATACAATCTTGCTTACCTTAACCCCTGTTCCGGCTGTAACTCATATCTTGTAACTGTAGGTCCACAGCTTATATCAGTTATTGTAACTTTAACTCCGAAAGTAAGCAGAGTCTCCTGTAATCTCTGCGCGGTCATTCTGTACTCAGCCTTTCCGCCGGATGCCGCCCTGGATTTTTCTTTAATAAACTTATCGGCGGGAACTTGTATACCTTCTTTGGTTTCTTTTCAGACACAGAGCTTTCTGTTATTACATTATCCTGTACATCAGCTTCTGGCTCTTCCTGAATATCTCCAGCATAATCTGCTGCTTCATCTTCCTGCATATCGTATACATCTTCATCCGCATCTGGTTCTGAATACGAATAATTATCCATCATACTGTCAGAAGCATCTGCCTCTTGATACTGTAGTTCTTCTGAATAATAATCATCCTGAATCTCCTGAACAGACTGTGCAGGCATAACACTGTCAGCAGATTTATCATCCGAATACAAATTCTCAAACAAATCATCACTGTCATCAGCAATCACCTGTGCTTTATCAACAGGTTTCATTCTGTTATCAGGCTCATATATATCGGCTGAATATTCATCTTTTCTTTCACGGTCAACTTCAATTTCATGTATATCTATCTCTGGCTCCGGCTGGACATCACCTGTTATAAGTGTATCAGAAGTCACGCCTCTTACAACATTATTCATTCTGGCATTGGCAAGATATTCTTCCCTTGCCTTCTTTTCAGCAAGCTGTTTCTCTTTCTTTTCAATTTTTCTTAATCTTGCCTTAGCTCTCTCTTCTTCTCTTAGCCTATGATACTCTTCATCTGACATATCATTTTCATGTCTGCTTGCAGAATGCTGTCTGTATGCCGAATAATCTTCTTTTGCCTCCGCATCATTCTCTGGCTGTTATTCCTTACATTCTTAAGCCCTGACACAAAAGATTTTTCTGTGATAATAACAATGCATATAATTGCAAGTATCATTAATATTACAAATGTTCCAATAGCCCCTATAGGACTCAGTACTTTACATAATATGCCGCCTGAAAATCCTCCTCCGCCTTATAATCAGCACAATATGTAAATACTTCTCCCACATTACTCTCCATAACCGCCGGCTTATTATATACACACTGAATCATTCCGCATAATACAATAAGAAGTCCGTACACCGCTACGGTCTTAATTCTTGCAACTCTTATTAAATCCCTGTTTACCATTAAGAAAATAACACTTGCTGCAAGTACAAATGGAAAAATATATTCCATCACGCCAAAACACCAAACATAAACCATTTTATTCCTCTGCCCAATGTCCTGCAAGATTAAAATTCGTAAGTATAAGTATTATCGCACATGCTATCGAAAAAGTATTATACAATCATTCCTTAACTGATTATCCTGAATCTGCTTATTCTTTACTGGCTGCTTAGACTTAGCCGGCTGCTTTTCCTGCCTGAAGTATTTGTTTTCTTTCTCTGAGTGGTAGTCTTTTTACCATTCCTGCTGGCTGTATTTGCCATAAAGTTCACTCCTTAATATCGCATTTTCACATTTCTTAATTATAACATTTATCCAGTTTCATGGCAAATCACATTCTTTATATAAAAGAGCTGCCACCACCATGGCAACCCTTTCATATATGCTATTACTCATCAAATATACTTACAATCTCGCCTTCCATAATCTTGTTCATATTCTTTACTGCACAGAAATTACCACACATAGAACATGTATCTTCCTTCTCAGGCTTAGATGAAGCTCTGTAAGCTCTTGCGCTTCAGGGTCAATCGCAACGTCAAACATTGCTTCCCAGTCAAGAACCTTTCTTGCCTTGTCCATCTTATAATCCCAGTCCATTGCACCCGGTACGCCCTTTGCAATATCAGCCGCATGTGCTGCAATCTTAGAAGCAATAATTCCTTCCTTAACATCATTAAGATCTGGTAATCTTAAATGTTCTGCAGGTGTTACATAGCACAGGAATGAAGCTCCGTAAGTAGCTGCGATAGCTCCACCGATTGCTGCTGTAATGTGATCATATCCTGGAGCTATATCAGTAACAAGAGGTCCTAATACATAGAAAGGTGCTCCCTTGCATATTGTCTGCTGAATCTCCATATTAGCCTTAATCTGGTTAAGAGGCATATGTCCTGGTCCTTCAACCATTACCTGGACATCCTTCTCCCATGCTCTTCTTGTAAGCTCGCCAAGTGTAACAAGCTCTTCTATCTGTGAAATGTCAGATGCGTCCATGATACATCCCGGTCTGCATGCATCTCCTAGACTCATTGTAACATCATACTCACGGCATATCTCAAGCACTCTGTCATAATATTCAAAGAATGGGTTTTCATTTCCAGTCATCTCCATCCATGCATATATGATAGAACCGCCTCTTGATACAATATTCATAAGTCTCTTATCTGCTCTGAACTTCTTAGCTGTAGCCTTGTTGATACCACAGTGTATAGTCATGAAATCAACGCCGTCTTTAGCATGCATTTCTACAACATCAAGCCACTCCTGTGCAGTGATATCCTTAAGTGCCTTATGATAATATACAACTGCATCATATATAGGAACTGTTCCTATTGTTGCGGGCATTCTGCTGTCAGCTTTCTTCTGAATTTCTGTGTATCACCGAAAGAAGAAAGATCCATGATAGCTTCTGCTCCCATCTTGACAGCATTATTAACCTTGTCAAGCTCCATATCAAGATCCACGCAGTCTCTTGAAGTTCCAAGATTAACATTAATCTTAGTTCTTAACTTATTACCGATACCGTTAGGGTCAAGACATTTATGATTCTTATTGGGGAATGATAACCTGTCCCTTAGCTATAAGCTGTCTTAAACTCTCGACATCTATATTTTCTTTCTTTGCAACAATTTCCATTTCTTTAGTAACAATGCCTTTTCTTGCAGCATCCATCTGTGTTGCGTATTCCATATGTATTCCTCCATTCTGGATAATTAACAGGAAAATCATAAGCCTCGTGGAAATCCGATTTCGAAACAATCAAATGAAGAGCTAAAAGCCCTCTAAAGAATCCCTACGGTGGCATTATCCACATCAGGTTATGGGTCGGAACTTAATCCCTCTCAGCAGCCACTGCTTACGCAGTCCTTATGCTCCCCAAATATAATATGTGATAAGTATAACAAATGTGTAGTATTTGTCAATCATTCTTATTCTCATCTTGACTCTGCTCGCAGCTCATACGCACAGACAGCCGCACATAAGTGCGGCTGTCCATTGCTGTTTATTAATCTTCATCATCAGAAGCTGCTTCTGCAAAGCCCTGACGCTTTCTTGCCATCTCATCGCTTGCAAGATACTCATCGTATGTTGTTATCTTATCAATAAGCTGTCCGCTTGGAACGATTTCCATAATACGGTTAGCTGTTGTCTGGATGAACTGGTGATCGTGTGATGTAAATAATGTAACACCAGGGAACTTAATAAGTCCGTTGTTAAGAGCTGTGATTGACTCCATATCAAGGTGGTTAGTAGGATCATCAAATACTAATACATTTGCTCCACATATCATCATCTTGGATATAAGACATCTTACGCTTCTCTCCACCTGATAATACCTTAACGCTTCTTAACACCGTCATCTCCGGCAAAAGCATTCTTCCAAGGAATCCTCTTACATAAGTAGGATCCGGATCTGGTGAATACTGTGTAAGCCATTCAACGATAGTATCTTCTCTGTTAAACTCTGCAGCACTGTCCTTAGGGAAATAAGCCTGTGAAGTTGTAACACCCCATTTGTAGCTTCCCTCATCAGGCTCCATGTTGCCTGTAATAATATTGAAAAGTGTAGTTGTCGCAAGCTCATTAGAACCAACAAATGCTATCTTATCATCATGATTTACAATAAATGATACATTATCAAGTACCTTAACACCATCAATAGTCTTAGAAATTCCTTCTACTGTAAGTACTTCATTACCAATCTCTCTTGCTGGTCTGAAATCAATATATGGATACTTTCTGCTTGATGGCTTAATCTCGTCTAATTCAATCTTCTCAAGAGCTCTCTTTCTTGAAGTAGCCTGCTTAGACTTAGAAGCATTGGCAGAGAATCTCTGGATAAAGTCCTGTAATTCCTTAATCTTTTCTTCCTTCTTCTTATTAGCTTCCTTCATCTGCTTGATAATAAGCTGGCTTGACTCATACCAGAAATCATAATTACCTGCATAGAGCTGAATCTTCGCATAATCAATATCTGCAATCTGTGTACATACTTTATTAAGGAAATATCTGTCATGCGATACAACAATAACAGTATTCTCAAAATTAATAAGGAATTCTTCTAACCATGCAATCGCATCAAGATCAAGGTGGTTAGTAGGCTCATCTAAAAGCAGAATATCAGGATTACCAAATAAAGCCTTTGCAAGAAGAACTTTCACCTTCTCACTACCGTTAAGCTCAGCCATTGTCTTATAATGAAGATCTGTTCCGATTCCAAGTCCGTTAAGAAGCTGTGCAGCATCTGATTCAGCCTCCCAGCCATTCATATCTGCAAACTCAGCCTCAAGCTCACTTGCCTTGTTACCATCTTCCTCTGTAAAATCTTCCTTGGCATATATAGCTTCTTTCTCTTTCATAATCTGGTAAAGTCTGTCATTACCCATGATTACTGTATCAAGAACATTATATTCATCATACTTGAAGTGATCCTGCTCTAAGAAAGATAATCTCTGACCCGGTGTGATTGAAACATCACCCTTGCTAGGTTCTATCTGTCCTGTAAGAATTTTTAAAAATGTTGACTTTCCGGCACCATTCGCACCAATAAGCCCATAACAGTTACCCTCTGTGAACTTAATGTTAACATCTTCAAAAAGAGCCTTCTTACCGATTCTAAGTGTTACATTGTTAGCACTAATCATTAATAATCTCCTCCAAAAATACGCATAACAGATAATAATCTATTATAAAAATAATCATACAAAGTTGATTATAGAGATTCTGGAACATAAATGCAAGCAAATATTAATAAAAAGCTATCCTGCTGACATCTGCATCATTAATCCATTCATATCTTGATGGCAGATTAACATCATTTCCTATCATGGCCATTACTTCTATGACTCCCTGCTCTTTAAGACTTCTTATCACATCCATATAATATAAAGACAACATGTCAGTTATAAATTCCTTCGACATAACAATAAGAACTTTCTTACATTTTCCTATGTATTCCTCATCCTCCTCTCTTGAAAATCCCTGCATGTACTTCTTATTAATACTCCAGAAATCTTCAAGCGAATTCCCCATCGCCAGAAAATATCTTTCAAAGCATATACACATTTCATCCTTTTTGTTAAACATATTAAATACCAGCATTTTCCCCCAATCGTGATTATTATTCCGACTTCATAAGTATATCAGCTTTTTCCCGCTTTGTGTTAAACATGTCGTAATCGGTCGTTTTTTCGTCGTAATCCGTCGTTTTTATGTCGCGAACGGTAAAATCAAGCGTAAAAAGGCACGGACAAAAATGCCCGTGCCTCCATATAATATTCAAAATATTACGCTGTAATTGTAGTTCCAGTCTTTCCTGCAAGACCTTCCTTAGCCTTCTCAAGATTAGCAATAACAGCCTTTCTTTCCTTATCAGCTGTTACGAATCTGATAGATGCGTCAACCTTAGGGAAAGTTGTAACTGCTGGGAAATGTCCATCTTTAATATACTGGTGAAGATCTGATGCAGAAACTATATCAAATACCTTCTCCTCTGGTGTTCCCTTTCCTATAGTAAGCTTATCATATGCTGTAAGGAAAAGTAATGTTCCCGCTCCAACAAGCTCTGCTAACTTGGCAGCTGTATAATCCTTTTCAATAATAGCACTTGCGCCCTTAAGATGTGAACCTTGCTGTAATACAGGAATTCCGCCACCGCCCGCTGCAATAACAACCTGATCTGCATCAAGTAATGCCTTGACAGCATCAATCTCATATATATCAATAGGCATAGGTGAAGCAATTATTCTTCTGAACTTACCAGGTTCTTCTTCAACTACATAATTTCCCTTCTCTTCTTCAGCATCAGCTTCTTCTTTAGACATATATCTACCAATAACCTTAGATGGTTCACTGAAAGCAATGTCAAAAGGATCAACTCTTACCTGAGTAATAATAGTTGAAACTGTCTTATATATTCCTCTGTTAATAAGCTCTTCTCTTATGGCATTCTGAAGATCATATCCAATATAACCTTCACTCATGGCTCCGCATACAGACATAGGAGCAACTGTTCTGTCATCAGGATCAAGTCTTGCGAACTCAGTCATTGCTGTCTGAATCATCCCAACCTGTGGTCCGTTACTGTGTGTAATAACAACCTGATACTTAGCTTCTACAAGATCAGCTATTGCCACTGCTGCTTTCTTAACATTCTGCTGCTGCTCTGGAAATGTTTCTCCAAATGCATTTCTTCCTAAGGCAACTACAATTCTCTTATTATCCATAACATAAACCTCTCATACACGATTATTATTGATGTAAATATTATATTCCATGAACCACCAAAAAGCAAATTATTTCAACATGTATATAGACATTATGGCATTATAGAATTAGCACCATCAACAATCACACTCTGTCCTGAGAAATAACATGAATCCGGACCTGCTAAAAATGCAATGACAGGAGCAATATCTATCTCTGGATCACCAAAACGCTTCATAGGATTAAGGTTAACCTGCTTCGCATATTCCTCTGGAAATTTCTCAGCCCATGCCTTAGCTGCTGGTGATTCCGCTCCTGGAAGAACGATATTGACACATATACCATACTGTCCCCATTCCTTAGCTGCAATCTTAGTCATACCTCTTAATGCTTCCTTGTTAGAACCATAAGCTAACTGTCCTGCAATACCAAACATACCTGTTGCAGAAGCGAAGTTAATAATTCTTCCTTCATGCTGTTCCTTCATATAAGGGAATGCAGCCTGCATATAGTTAAGCGAACCAATTACACCACTCTGCCATGCCTTAAGCATATTATCATAAGAAGTTTCTTCAACTGGAGCAGAAGGAACGATAGCCTGTGCGTTATTAACTACAACATCAACTGTTCCATACTTTTCTACAGCAACATTAACAACCTCTTCAACTCTTGCTCTGTCTGCTGAATCGCATGTCATGGCGAAGCCTTCTCCACCTAATTCCTTAATCTCTGCAATTGTCTGCTCAATTGGCTCTGCTCTACGTCCCGTTGCAATAACCTTAACCCCTCTTTTTGCAAGACAAAGAGCAATTCCTTTACCTATTCCCTGACCTGCTCCTGTTACAATAGCAACTTTTTCATTTAACTGTTTCATTAAAATACCTCCATACTTTTAATATTTAAATTATATCAATTTTTTATAAGAAAGTAAATGAATAATTAGTCACATCTAATCCCTGTAATATAACCGCACTAAACCACCCAATCTGAATATACTAAAATATATATATTATGTTCTGAAAATAATTATTATGAATAAATTAATCACTGTTGCTGTAATAGATTCAGGAATATATCCTCATATAGATTTCAAAAACCGCATAGTAGCTTTCAAGGATTTTGTCAATGGCAGAAAAAATGCTTATGATGACTGTGGACATGGCACCCATGTAAGTGGAATTATCGCAGGCAGCGGCTATGCAAGCCACGGCAGAATCAAAGGAATCTGCCCTGCTGCCAATCTCGCAGGAATCAAGGTATTAGACAGACTTGGCAATGGCAGGATTGAAAATGTTTTAGATGCCGCTGGCTGGATAATCTCCCATCAGAAGGATTTGAATATAAGAGTTGTCAATATATCCTTCGGTGCAACCACATTTGGCGAAAAGGAAAATCTCATTGCACTTGAAAAAGCAATTGAAAAGCTCTGGGACAATAATATTATTGTTGTCGCAGCCGCTGGAAATGAAGGACCGGGGCGACAAACTGTTGCAATTCCCGGAACCTGCAAGAAAATTATCACAGTTGGTTCCCCGGATGGCAAAGATTTCTATTCAGGAAGAGGTCCAACCAGTGAATGTATAGTAAAACCAGAACTTATTGTAAATGGTTCATATATCAGGTCATGCAATAATTCTGCTAACGGATATTCTGTAAAAAGCGGAACTTCCATGTCTGCCCCGGTTGTTTCTGGTGCAATTGCAAATGTTCTGACAAAAAAAGACATGTCTCCTAAAGATATTAAAAAAAGGCTTCATTCCTGCTGCACTAAAAAAGCCCTGCCGGATAATCTGCAGGGCTGGGGATTATTAAATATTTCCGAATTTCTTAATCTCTGATTACTATTTTGCACTATTAACTGCTACAAGAATATCAAGCATAAAATACTGTACAAGAATAAGGATAAGTGCAAGCAATACGATAACAACAAGCGGAATCCACTTATGTTTCTTTAACCCCTGTCCTTTCTGATTCTGTTTTTTAAAATTACGACTGTCTACCATCAGACTGTACCTCCAATCCATTTCTTAATATTATTGTCAAGCCAGCTTATCCATTCTTCAAAGCCTTCGCCAGTCTTAGCTGAAACGAAAAATACCTTTGCTAATGGATTTCTTTCGTGAATTCTTTCAACAACTGCTTCGTCATCAAAATCAAAATACTCTTTAGTATCAATTTTATTGATAAGAACTACATGACACACCTCGAACATAAGAGGATATTTAAGTGGCTTATCATCGCCCTCAGGATACGAAAGAATAACAACATTGCGTGAAGCTCCTGTGTCTGTCTCTGCCGGGCATACAAGATTACCGACATTCTCCATAACAAGAAGATCAAAACCTTTTGTATCAAATTCATCAAGCGCCTGCATAGTCATATGAGCGTCCATCGCACACTCTCCGCCTGTATGCACCTGAATTGAAGTAATCCCTGCTGCCGCCATCTTCTCAGCATCAACAGAAGAATCAATATCTGCTTCCATAACTCCTATACGGTATCTGTCTCCTAACATCTTAGCTGTTCTTAACAGAGTCGTAGTCTTACCTGCTCCCGGACTCGACATAAGATTAACCATAAATGTCTTTTCTTCCTTAAGCCTTGCCCTTGTCTTAGCAGCTATCTCATCATTAACTGCATAAACACTCTGATGTACATCAATTACTCTTACATTACCCATTCTGGTTCTCTCCTAAATATTGTGCTGCATTGTCTTTAAGCCACTCACACCATGCATCCATTCCTTCTCCTGTTCTTGCAGAAACAGGAAAAACTACTGCTTCCGGATTTCTCATTGCAATATTATCCTTAACCCTATCCATATCAAAATCAAATGCTGGCATTGAATCAATCTTATTAATAATCACAGCCTGACACTTCTCGAACATAAGCGGATACTTAAGCGGTTTATCATCTCCTTCTGGAACTGAAAGAATTGCTACATTAAGACATGCGCCTGTATCAAACTCAGCCGGACACACAAGATTACCAACGTTCTCGAGTATAATAAAATCAAGTGTATTATCTGCTTCAGCTTCTAACGCAGCCATTCCCTGTCTTGACATACCAGCATCAAGATGACACATTCCGCCTGTGTGCAACTGTACTGCTGACACTCCTGCCTTAGCAACAGTAAGTGCATCAACATCAGAATCAATATCAGCTTCCATCACACCTATATTAAAATGTTTCCTAAGTCTTTCAATTGTACCAACAATAGTTGTAGTCTTACCCGAACCGGGACTTGACATGACATTCATATAGAATACATTTTTCTTCTTTAGCTCTTCTCTTAATCTGTCAGCATCAACGTCATTGTCCTCTAAAACAGTTTTCTTAAGGTCAATTATCTTCATGCTTCTTTCATTATAACTATTATTCATAACAACTCCAATTAGTAATCCTTAGCCATCTGCACATAACCGAGTCTCTCAAATCCAGCCTTCTTGTATGCTTTCACTGCTCTTTCATTCTCTTCTTCAACCTCAAGTCTGAATCTTACAGCTTCTTTTCCATACATATTGTCAAGATGTTCAAAGAACTCACCTGCAATATTCTTTCCTCTGTAATCCGGCTTAATATATATGTCCTCAACCCACACACAATTACCGCCACATTCAGTAGAATAGCTGTGTGCAATCATTGAATAACCCATGATGACACCTGTGTTATTCTCGAACACAAAACACTCTATAAATGGATTATCTCCAAGACAATCTGCAATATCCCTTTTCATAACATCCTCTGAAGGGTCTGAAAGCAGTGCTGGTGAGGCATAAAACACCTTCATCATATCAAGGACTTCTGAAGAATCCTCTTCTTTCATGCTTCTTATAATAATATTATCCATATGAATCATTCCTTTATTACATAATAATTAATGATATCATAGTATTTATTTATTGGCAAATTAAAAGACGCGGACTGCCAAACTGACAGCCCGCGCCTTCACATTTTTCAAAGACTAATGTATCTGATAAAACTTACTTCTCAGTCAGCTCTTGAGGTTGATGGACGTATTACTGGTACATTAGATGAACACAAGAAATACTTTGATTATCTCAAAGCTGGTAATGGTGATAAAGCTTACAGCATCCTTATAGATCATCTTATGATGCCTCTTAATGTTGTTAAGCCTGAAAAATAATTAAAAATCTAATATATTATAGATTTCTTCCATATCTCAACAAGTTTCCCCAATGAATATGCAGCATTTGCAGGACTTGTTGAGGGAAGAATATCTGGTTTAATTCCCAGATATTTCATCTGATATTTTTCATAATATTTTCCTGATGTTTTCCCATTACATATTACTTTTTCAATCTTAGAATTATCTATAATGCTTTTCAAATCTGTTGGAACAACATTCTTAATACTACTGTCACTAGAACCAATTATGTCACAGCTATATATTGTATCCCACAATGCAATATTATGCTTTAACATAAATGCCTTCTTTTCTTCTATCGTCTGCGGAACTGTCTCTTCAAATACTCCACTAATCATTTTCCAGAATCTGTTCTGCGGATGTCCATAAAAAAACATCTGCTCTCTTGACTTAACTGATGGCAGACTTCCAAGTATCAGTATTCTTGATTCACTGTTATACAACGGTGGAAATGGGTGTACTATATGCTCATATTTAGATTCATTCATGATTATCTCCTCATCATTATTATTATATAGTTTTAGCAACTTTGTAATTAATCTTTTTAAATGCAAAAAAAGGATTCAAGCTGAAATTCAACTTAAATCCTTTAAATAGCAGGGGATGAGAGAATCGAACTCCCACCAAAGGTTTTGGAGACCCCTATCATACCATTTGACCAATCCCCTATCTTTAAGGAGAAGGATTGTTCCTTCAAAACTGCACATTAAATATATCATATCGTATCTGTCTTTGCAAATATTTTTCATCCGATTACTCTTAAGAATAACTCTCTTTGTTCTATCCAAACCGTCTTAACCTTTTCTCTTGGTTAAGCCCTCGACCTATTAGTACAGATCAGCTCCATATGTCACCACACTTCCACCTTCTGCCTATCTACCTCGTCGTCTTCAAGGGGTCTTACTAGCTTATGCTATGGGATATCTCATCTTGAGGGGGGCTTCACGCTTAGATGCCTTCAGCGTTTATCCCGTCCCGACTTGGCTACCCGGCTATGCATTTGGCAATGCAACCGGTGCACCAGAGGTCAGTCCATCCCGGTCCTCTCGTACTAAGGACAGCTCCTCTCAGATATCCTACGCCCACGCCGGATAGGGACCGAACTGTCTCACGACGTTCTGAACCCAGCTCGCGTACCGCTTTAATGGGCGAACAGCCCAACCCTTGGGACCTACTACAGCCCCAGGATGCGATGAGCCGACATCGAGGTGCCAAACCACTCCGTCGATGTGAACTCTTGGGAGTGATAAGCCTGTTATCCCCAGGGTAGCTTTTATCCGTTGAGCGATGGCAATCCCACTTTCATACCACCGGATCACTAAGTCCTACTTTCGTACCGCTCCACCCGTCGGTGTCGCAGTCAAGCTCCCTTCTGCCTTTGCGCTCTTCGAATGGTTTCCAACCATTCTGAGGGAACCTTTGAGCGCCTCCGATACTCTTTCGGAGGCGACCGCCCCAGTCAAACTCCCCACCAGACATTGTCCCCCAGCCGGGTCACGGCTGCGGTTAAAGCCCAGTACTGCAGGGGTGGTATCCCAACATCGACTCTGATGCATCTGGCGACACATCTTCTCAGTCTCCCACCTATCCTGTACATGCAATACCGAACCCCAGTATCAAGCTAGAGTAAAGCTCCATGGGGTCTTTCCGTCCTGGCGCAGGTAACCAGCATCTTCACTGGTATTTCAATTTCACCGGGTACATTGTCGAGACAGTGCCCAAATCATTACGCCTTTCGTGCGGGTCGGAACTTACCCGACAAGGAATTTCGCTACCTTAGGACCGTTATAGTTACGGCCGCCGTTTACTGGGGCTTAAATTCAATGCTTCACCTTACGGCTAACATCTCCTCTTAACCTTCCAGCACCGGGCAGGCGTCAGCCCATATACCTCACCTTTCGGTTTTGCATAGACCTGTGTTTTTGCTAAACAGTTGCTTGGGCCAATTCTCTGCGGCTCCATCTCTGAGCACCCTTCTCCCGAAGTTACGGGGTCATTTTGCCGAGTTCCTTAACAATGCTTCTCCCGCCGGCCTTAGGATTCTCTCCTCATCCACCTGTGTCGGTTTACGGTACGGGTACATCAAACACTATAGCGGCTTTTCTCGACACAAGCTCCACATGCTTCGCTACTTTGGTTCGCTCCACATCACGCCCTCGAGTTGACAGACGGTTTTTCCTATCTGTCCTCTGCTGCGCTTGTACCGGACTTTCCTTTTCCGGCTCATGCTTCCCTCATGTGTCCCCACATTTCTGATTTGATGCAGTACAGGAATTTCAACCTGTTATCCATCGACTACGTCTTTCGACCTTGCCTTAGGCCCCGACTTACCCAGGGCAGATCAGCTTTACCCTGGAAACCTTAGATATTCGGCCTTGAAGATTCTCACTTCAATCTCGCTACTCATTCCGGCATTCTCTTCAAGACAGGCCACCATTCCTTTCGGTATGGCTTCGTTCCGTCTTCAATGCTCCTCTACCAATTCAGGTGAATTCCTAAGCTTCGGTGTTGTGTTTTAGCCCGGACATTTTCGGCGCAGGACCTCTCGACTAGTGAGCTATTACGCACTCTTTTAATGTGTGGCTGCTTCTGAGCCAACATCCTAGTTGTCTTCGAAATCCCACATCCTTTTCCACTTAACACACACTTTGGGACCTTAGCTGTAGGTCTGGGCTCTTTCCCTTTTGACCACCCAACTTATCTCGTGCAGTCTGACTCCCTGGCATCATCTGTCCGCCATTCGCAGTTTGATATTCTTCGGTAGGCTTTGACGCCCCCTAGGAAATTCAGTGCTCTACCTGCGGCAGACTAACCAGAGGCTAGCCCTAAAGCTATTTCGAGGAGAACCAGCTATCTCCGGGTTCGATTGAATTTCTCCCTATCCACACCTCATCACCACCCTTTTCAACGGATGTGTGTTCGGTCCTCCACTACCTCTTACGGCAGCTTCAACCTGGACATGGATAGATCACCCGGTTTCGGGTCTATGATAAGCGATTCAACCGTGCTTTTAACACTCGCTTTCGCTTCGGCTCCGGACCTTAAGTCCTTAACCTTACCACTCATCATAACTCGCCGGACCGTTTCTACAGTACGCCGTCGCACTTTCGTGCTTCGACAGCTTGTAAAACACAGGGTTTCAGGTTCTCTTTCACTCCTCCCGGGGTCCTTTCACCTTTCTCTTCCAGTACTATGCGCTATCGGTCACTATAGTATTTAGCCTTACCGGAGTGGTCTCCGCTCATTCCCACAAGGTTTCTCGTGTCTCGTGGTACTCTGGATCCTGCCTTGCTGCTTTCGATTTCGGATACGCGGCTTTCACGCTTTCCCGCCGGACTTCCCAGACCGTTCTCCTATCAATTGCAGATCAATTATGCAGTCCTAACCCCAGAGGATAAATCCTCTGGTTTGGGCTCTTTCCCTTTCGCTCGCCGCTACTCAGGAAATCGATGTTTCTTTCTCTTCCTCCGGGTACTTAGATGTTTCAGTTCCCCGGGTTCCCTCTCATACACTATGTATTCATGTATGAGTACGCAAGGTCTTCTTGCGTAGGTTTCCCATTCAGAAATCTGCGGGTCAATGGATATTTGTCCTTACCGCAGCTTATCGCAGCTTATCACGTCTTTCATCGGCTCTCAGTGCCTAGGCATCCACCCTATGCTCTTTATAGCTTAACCTTTAAATGATGTATAGCGTTACACCATTCGGTTTTTGGTTGATTTCTCAACCTTGGTTTGTTTCTTGGTTTGACATTCACTTTAAGTTTATGTCGCACCTCGGATGTCTAAACATTATTTAAAACAATGTTTTATAAGATATTTTAATATGCAGTTTTCAAAGAACAACAATGTTGTGAGCGACTTTATTATCATTCACTCACAGTGGAGATAAAGGGATTCGAACCCTTGACCGCTGCAAGCAAGCGTGCCTCCCAACTGAGCTATACCCCTTTTAGTTTTTATTAAATCTGGCAGCCACCTATTTTTCCATACCGTCTCCAGCATAGTATCTTCGGCCGCTTAAGGCTTAACCATCGTGTTCGGGATGTGTACGGGTGTTTCCCCTAAGCGTATCGCCACCAGAAGCTTCATGTCTGTGACTCTGTCACAGCAGTCATCCTGATGACTCAATAGAAAAACAACCTTTACTTTTTCTTCCTTAGAAGGAGGTGATCCAACCGCAGGTTCCCCTACGGTTACCTTGTTACGACTTCACCCCAGTTATCAACCTTCTGGCGGCTCCTCTTACGTTAGGTCACCGACTTCGGGCATTTTCGACTCCCATGGTGTGACGGGCGGTGTGTACAAGACCCGGGAACGTATTCACCGCAGCATTCTGATCTGCGATTACTAGCGATTCCAGCTTCATGTAGTCGAGTTGCAGACTACAATCCGAACTGAGACGTTATTTTTGTGATTTGCTTGGCCTCACGACTTCGCTTCACTTTGTTTACGCCATTGTAGCACGTAGCCCAAGTCATAAGGGGCATGATGATTTGACGTCATCCCCACTTCCTCCAGGTTATCCCTGGCAGTCTCCCTAGAGTGCCCATCTTACTGCTGGCTACTAAGGATAGGTTGCGCTCGTTGCGGGACTTAACCCAACATCTCACGACACGAGCTGACGACAACCATGCACCACCTGTCACCACTTGTCCCGGAAGCGAAAGGTCACATTACTGTCCGGTCAGAGGATGTCAAGACTTGGTAAGGTTCTTCGCGTTACTTCGAATTAAACCACATGCTCCACCGCTTGTGCGGGTCCCCGTCAATTCCTTTGAGTTTCACTCTTGCGAGCGTACTCCCCAGGTGGAGTACTTAATGCGTTAGCTGCGGCACCGAAGCCCTTATGGGCCCCGACACCTAGTATTCATCGTTTACGGCGTGGACTACCAGGGTATCTAATCCTGTTTGCTCCCCACGCTTTCGAGCCTCAGTGTCAGTTACAGTCCAGTGAGCCGCCTTCTGCCACTGGTGTTCCTCCTAATATCTACGCATTTCACACTAGGAATTCCACTCACCTCCTCGCACTCTAGCCTTACAGTTTCTTGCGCAAAGGGGTTGCTTCCCGGATTTTCACTTCTGACTTGTATGGCCACCTACACTTTGTACACCCAGTAAATCCGGATAACGCTTGCTCCATACGTATTACTGCGGCTGCTGG